>Ga0209060_10000256_pt1 | contig 115666 bp, 96 predicted proteins | sample Coa_R1_8_FD_187155 | JGI IMG/M metagenome (GOLD analysis project Ga0209060, IMG submission 187155) | Surface soil microbial communities from Centralia Pennsylvania, which are recovering from an underground coalmine fire - Coalmine... | ecosystem: Environmental > Terrestrial > Soil >... | reverse complement strand
GACGGTGCGGCCGGTAAGCGAATGCCGGATGGCGTTCAGAGCGGAACGGGCTCTGCCGGTGGGTGCGTGCGGGACGCCGCCCGAGCAGGGGATTTTCGGCTCGGTGGTGGCTGCTTTTTCAATCTGCGTCAAATCGGTGGGCTGGATATCTGCCATAAACTTCTCCTGGATTTCTCATTTTGGGAGGTTGTGGAACGACCTCCTAAGCTCGTTGTAGCAGGCAGATTTTGGGGGCAACCGCTCTGGAAACCCTAAATCGTTTCAAATGAGAGCCAGAATTTTGGCAAGTTCCGTGAACGGTGGTTGGCCGGAGGGCGGGTTTTGCGGTAGGGGCTTGTAAGTAACTGGGCGAGAAGGGGTTGGTTCCTCGGGTTTGGCGGGAGGCACCAAACAGCGAGGCGCGTCAGTCGCTATCGTCCAGGACAACCTTACCGTCGGTCAATTCCTCGAGATGAAGTTCGCATACGGCGGTTGCTCCTTCCGGGCGATACTTCACCAGAGCCTGAGCCGGACGCAGACAGCCGGTCATTTCACACTGTACCGAGTCGCCTTTCAGGCGACTTACCTGGAGGGCGCCAGGTGGTTCCCCAGGGTGCATAAGAAACTCAATAGCCGTAGGGTGGTTCCTCGGTGTCCGTCCAGGATCGGAGGAGAGCCCGACCGAAACGCAATCCGGCGGCAATCACAGCAGTAGCAATCAATAAACCCGCAACCGACAGCAGCATCTCACCTCTTGTCAATACTGTGGGTATTGTATCAAAGCGCACGGAAGGTTGGGTAGGGGAATGTGGCTTCCCGGATTTCCGGGCGTCGCGGCGCAGAGCGAAACGCGCTAGCATTGTCGCCAAAATGGACAGGTTAGCTCCGCTGCTCCTATGCGCGTCCCTGCTCTGTGCGGCAGATGATCGCCTAACCACAATCCACGAATTGCTCGCACCCATTCCTCGATCGAGCGGAAGTGGCGATCGCCAAGAACACCCGTTGTTGTGAAGGGCTCTGAGTAGTTCTCGATCGCGTTGTTTAGTCTCGGAGCGCTCCGGGCCGGTAGCATTCCGGCTTTTGGAGACGCTATTACCCTTTGTTAGTACGACTGGGCCTATCGTTTTTCGGCCCCTGGTGGCAACATCGAATCAGCCAATGACCAGGTGGGATATAGCTTGGGGAGATTGATGATGAAAGGCTCCCCACAACCGTTAGCGGCGGGGGAGTAACTTTCGTCTAGTACTTTAGCGTTACACTCCATCCGGCAGGCGAATCCGAGCACTAAATCAGGCCTAATACACCAACAAACCAGTCAGTTAGCGGCTGTCGAGGCGACTGAGGCGGGCGCTACACTGCGGTTGACATGAACCGGGCAAAGAGAAGAGGAATTTCTGCATTGGCCTGCGCGGCGGTGCTGTGCGCGCCGTGGGCATCGGCGCAGACGGGGAGACAACTGGTGCGGGGCCAGGCGCCCGCGGCGATCCGGGAAGCGCGGCGGGTTCGGCCGATGCCTTCCGAGACGCAATTGCAACTGGCTATCGGACTGCCGCTGCGAAACGCGGACGCGCTGGAGACGTTCCTCCAGCAGCTTTCAGACCCGACGAGCCCCCATTATCACCAATTTCTCACTCCCGAGGATTTCGCCGCGCAGTTCGGCCCGGCCGAGGCGGATTACCAGGCGCTGATCGGCTTCCTCACGTCCAACGGGCTCACGGTCACGGCAACACACCCGAATCGCACCATTGTGGATCTGAGCGGGAGGGTGGCCGATATCGAAAGGACCTTCCACCTGCACTTGCATACCTATCAGCACCCCACGCGCGGGCAGTTTTACGCTCCGGATGGCGACCCCTCGGTGGACTTCGACGGGCAGATCCTGACGGTCGGCGGCCTGGATAACTTCGCCGTGCCGCAGCCCATGAATTTGAAATCTCTTCCATTGAGCCAGGTAACGCCCCTGGTCACCGGTTCCGGGCCATCGGGTCTTTTCATTGGGAAAGACTTTCGTGCCGCATACGCGCCGGGAGTGACTCTCACGGGCGCGGGGCAAGCTGTCGGGCTATTCGAACTGGATGGATTCTATGCCCAGGACGTAGCGGCCAATTTCAAGCAGGCCGGTCTTCCGGCCGTGCCGGTACAAACCGTGCTGCTCGATGGCGTGAGCGGAGCCCCGGGGGGCGGCAACATCGAAGTCACTCTCGACATCATGATGGCCGCTTACATGGCGCCGGGGCTTTCGAAGGTGATCGTGTACGAGGGGTCGAACTGGAACGACGTGCTCAACCGCATGGCCACGGACAATCTGGCTTCGCAGTTGAGCAGCTCATGGGCATTCAGCCCGATCAACGCGACCACCGAACAGATTTTCAAGCAGATGATCGCGCAGGGGCAGTCGCTCTTCCAGGCTTCCGGCGATAGCGGGGCGTACCACGGATGGATCATGCCTCCGTCGGACGATCCGAACGTGACGGTAGTGGGAGGGACCAGCCTGACTACGGCGGGCGCGGGAGGCCCCTGGCAAGCGGAATCCACGTGGTCGGGCAGCGGCGGCGGAGTCAGTACCACTTACACGATTCCGAGCTATCAGCAAGGCATGAACATGGCCGCGATCAAAGGGTCAACGACCATGCGCAATATCCCGGATGTAGCGCTGACCGCGGACATCCAGATGTTCCTGATCATTAACAACGGGCAAGCGATTTCGGTTGGCGGGACTTCGGCGGCGGCGCCGCTCTGGGCGGGTTTCACGGCGTTGGCGAACCAGCAGTCCATGGCCACGGCGAAACATCCGCTGGGATTTATGAACCCGCTGCTCTATGGCATCGGCAAGGGCGCCAACTATGTCACCGACCTGCACGATATTACCAGCGGGAACAATGGGTACGCAGCGATCTCGGGCTATGATCTAGCCACCGGTTGGGGTTCGCCAACCGGACAACATCTGATCAACGATTTGACGGGCGCGGCCAACCAGCCGGCGTTTGGTCTCTCGGCATCGCCGGCGTCCCTCTCCCTGCAACCGGGGGCATCCGGCACCGCCACCATCACAGTGACTCCTCAGAATGGGTTCAACGGGCCGGTAAGCCTGGCGATCTCCGGCTTACCCACCGGAGTGACGGCAAGTTTCAGTTCCACCTCGACGAGCACCACCAGCACTCTCACCGTGAAGGTGGCTACGACGGCGGCGCTGGGCACCGCGGCGTTAACCATAACGGGAACATCGGGCAGCCTCACGAGCACGGCGAGCGTGAATCTCACCGTGGCGGGGCCACCGAATTTCACGCTTTCGGCGGCGCCGGCGAGCTTAACCGTGGTCCAAACGATGAGTGGAACCAGCCTGGTGACGGTGACGGCCCAGAATGGATTTACGGGCAACGTGACGCTCAAAGCTTCCGGATTGCCCACGGGCGTTACGGCCGGCTTCGGAGCGGGCAGCGCGGCCAACAGCGCCGTGCTGAATCTGACGGCGAGCGCATCGGCAGCTCCGGGCACATCCACCGTGACGATTACAGGCACGTCGGGTAGCCTGAGCCACACCGCCGCCATTTCCCTGACGATCACTGCGCCGGCGGCGGGAAGCGTTCCCGTGAATCCGGGAGCGACTTATAACGTCTATGGCATGGTGCCGGACGGATCGGTTTTCAGCAACGGTGGACTCGATGGAGGGGGACGGGCCTATTCGGCCAACTTGCTGGGTGCCAGCCAGGCCATCGGCAGCTTCACGTATTATTTCGGACCGGCGAACGGGCCGAACGCCGTCAGCTCGAAAACCATTGCGCTTCCCGCGGGACAATACTCCAGCCTTAAGCTGCTGGCTACCGGCGCGAACGGGAACCAGCCGTCGCAGCGCTTCACGATCACTTATTCCGACGGCAGCACGGATGCGTTCACGCAAGGCCTGAGTGACTGGTATACGCCGCAGAGTTATGCGGGCGAAACCACGGCAATGACTCTGAATTACCGGGACAACAGCGACGGCACGCGCGATGGCAGCACTTTCCACTTGTATGGATATAGCTTCAATCTGAATCCGGCAAAGACTGCGGCCAGTGTCACCCTGCCGAATAACCGAAATGTGGTGGTTCTCTCGATCGCGCTGGTTAAAGGCGGGGCGCTGGCATCCCCTTCTGTAGTGAATCTATCCTCCAGTTTCGATACCACCGGTATCACGACCGATGGAAAGAGTTTCAGCGGCGGCCTGGATGGAAAGGGGTACGCTTACTCGGCCAACTTACTCGGCACGAGTCTCAATCTTAACGGCACGCCGTTTACTCTGGGTCCGGCTAATGCCGCGGACGTGGTCAGTGGAAGCCAGAAAACCATCTCTCTGCCTGCCGGAAAGTTCTCCGGGCTGGCGGTGCTCGCGACGGGCGTGAACGGCAATCAGACGTCGCAGACGGTCAAGGTGACTTATAGCGACGGGACCAGTTCCAGCTTTGTCCAGAGCTTTAGCGACTGGTTCACTCCGCAGAGCTACCCGGGCGAATCGAATGCAGTGACATTCGCTCATCGCAATACGAGCACGGGAGCGGCGGACAATCGGACGTTTTATTTGTACCGCTACTCGTTCCCGTTGAACAATGGAAAGACCGTCAGCACGGTGACACTCCCGAATAATGCGAATGTGAAGGTGCTGGCTGTGACGCTGGCGCCGTAAGGTTGGCAGGGGGTTATTGAAAGGAAGACACCGCTCCCTGGCGGTCGCGGCTCAGTAAGCAGGCCGTGCGGTGAGGAGCCACGGGTCGGTAAAGTACGCGATGCGGTGAGGAGCTATTCGGGCGCGGGCATCAGGAAACGCTGGCCGTCGGGCGAGGCGTCCCAGAAGAGGACTCCCGGTGGCACTTGGAAAAGGGGCTTGGCGGCTCCGGCCTCGAATCGAGGGGCCGTCTGGACCTCGACTGCCGTCGCGTTTCCATCGGGAGCGAGATAGAAAATTTCTTTACCATCGCCGCGCCAAATCGGGGTCCCGCCGCCACCGCTGGTTAGGGTGATCCTGTTCCCAACGGAACCGGTAGCAGAATCGAAGGGCCGCACCGAGATCTCGCTTTTGCCGGATTCATCGGAGGTGTACACGATCCACCGCCCGTCGGGAGAAAATCGCGCGGTAATGCTGGTGAACTGGGGATCGATCAGCGGCGCCGCTTTTCGGCTGGACTCGGCTACTGGGAGCAATCGCAGGTGCGTGGGCTGGCCGAGGCTGTAATAGACTAGGTATTTTCCATCGGGCGACCAACTGGTAGGGCCTTTGCCTTCGGCGGATTGATAGAACGGCATTTCGTCTGCCGTACCATTGGAAGGCTTCTCGTAAAGGTCGTAGACTCCGCCGCGGTTGGAGGTGAATACGACGCGGCTTCCGTCGGGCGACCAGGTGGGAAAGGCGTCCCACCCGGGATCGGAGGTAAAGCGGGTGGCTGCGCCGCTGGCGACGTCGAAAATCCAGATATCCCGGTTCTGGGCGCCCGGATCGGCTCGTTCGGCAGCCACGCGCTTGCCATCGGATGAAATGGTGAGGGTACGGTAAGAGCCGGGATCGCCGAGCTTCCCGACTACTTTCCCCTGGCGATCGAACCAGGTGAGGCGGCCGGAGATACCGCCTTTGGGCGGGGCTTTGCCGGCGGGGCCGGCGGGTGGCTGGGCGGCGGCAGCCAGAAGGAAGAAGGCGGCGGCCGCGGCGGTAACCACACCCTCCCGAAAAGCGTCGAGATTTCGCATGGATCTGGGTTCCTCTCGTATACACTACAACAGGAGCACTCAGAAACCCATAACAGTTGAGGAGGAATGCGAATGAAACGAATGCAACAGAATGTGCTTTGCGCCATGGTGGTGCTGGCTTCGGCAGCACTGGTGGTGGCGCAAGCGCCCAAGGGAGGAGGGAAAGGCGGTCCGCCGCGTCCCGTGCTATCGGTGACGTCGTCGGCCTTTCCGGATGGCGGGGAAGTCCCCATGACCAATGCCGGCCGCGGTGGGAACAAGTCTCCGGATTTCCAGTTCCACTGGAGCCTGGGGCCGAATCCGACGGAAGCACCGGCAGAACTGCAAACCTACGCCGTGATTTTCCACGACATTGAAAACTCCACGAACAAGACCACCGTCGACACGCTGCATTGGAGCGCGTTCAATATTCCGGGCACGGCCAAAGAACTGCCCGCAGGACTGGGGCCGGGCGACCTGCCGGACGGCACGCGCAACGGACCGGGCATCATGGCGCGTGGTGGAAATCCAGGCCAGTATTTCGGACCGGGCGCAGGGCCGGGGCCGTTCCACCACTACGTGTTCGAGTTCTACGCGCTGGATACCAAGCTGGACCTTCCGGCCAACACGACGCGCGAAGACCTAGTGAAAGCCATGGACGGACACATCATCGGCAAGGCTGCCTACGTGGGCCGCTTCCACGCGCCGCCGGCGCAGTAAGGACCCGGAGACGACGATGAAGAAGCTTTTTGTATTCGTGCCGGTGCTGGCCGTTTCTGCGTTCGCGCAGGGGGGCCAGCCGTCTCCCGCGAATCCGCTTTCGACGTGGCTGCGGGACGCGTTCACGCGCAATCACGCCACTATCATGCGAACCGCCGAAAAGATGCCGGAAGAGAACTACGGCATGCGTCCGGGAGCGCAGGAGGAAGTCCGCACTTTCGGCCAGCAGCTCGGCCATCTGGCGAACTACAACTTTTTGTGGTGCTCGCAGGCCAAAGGGGAAGCCAATCCAAACGCCGGGAAGAACCTGGAGAAGCTGACTACGAAAGCCGAATTCACCAAGGTTCTGAACGACGCGTTTGCGTATTGCGATGCCGTGTATGGCGCGCTTACGGACGCTTCGGGCGCGGAGACCGTTGACATTACGCAGGAAAACGGGCGGCAGACCAAGAATCTGCGGATGGCCTTGCTGATGCTGAATTACGGGCACAACAACGAGATCTACGGCAGCATGGTGACATACCTGCGGATTAAGAATATAGTGCCGCCGGCATCGGAGCCGCGGCCGGCAAGGAAGCAGTAGCAGACACCCGAGTAGTTGTTGACGACCGCTCCCTGAGAAGCTGTGAAATATTCGCCCAAAACATTTTGGCGCTCGAATGTTTTCAATGTGTGTCCTGTGCAAAACTCGGCAAAAGTCGAATATTTCACAGCTTCTGACGGTCTCAGTTTCGCAGCCGCTACTGGGTGGAGAACGCCAGCAGGGCGTTGCCGGGCATGCCGTTTTGGATTCCGGGGAAGCCGGAGCCCACGAACAGCATGCCGCCGGCGACGGTGGGACCGGGGCCGCCCATCGATCCACCCTTGGCGGCCACCTTGTTCACGGTTTGGTACGGCTTGGCCGTATCGAATTCCCAAAGGACGTGGCCGTCGGCCGTGGAGAGCGCGTGGACCACTGCATCCCAACCGGTAGCGAATACCACTCCAGGGATAACGGAAAGCGCCGATTCCCGGCCGGCCGCTTTGCCGGCGGCCGGTTCCAGAGGAGCGAACCATTTACGCGCGCCATCGGCTAGGCCGAGCGCGACTACGCCGCCACTCGAAAGGCCGAAGTAGGCGTTCTGCTCATCCGCCGCGCCGCCCCACACGATCTGCCCGGCGAATCCGGCGGGTTTGTCAGAGGTCTGTACCTTCCAAAGGACGGCGCCCTGCCGGTCGGGATCATGCGCCCACACCATGCCGCTCTTCTGGCCGGCGATCAAGACACTGTGGCCATTGGGCAAATCCCGGAGAATGGGGGAGGCGCCGAAATCGTGGTCCGGTCCCATGTTCTTGGGACAGTTTTCCGGCCGCGGGTTGACGTCGCAGCCGACGATCCAAGCATCGCCACCCAGATCCTGCACGGACCATAGGATCTTCCCGGTATTCAGGTCGAGAGCCATTATCGAATCGGTATTTTTTGCGGCGGGCTCGGTGTAGGCGTCGCCCGTGCCGACATACAATGCATGCCGCTTGACGTCGATGGTGGGCGAGTTCCAGACACCTCCACCCGCGGGTCCCCAAAGCTGGGTCCCTTTGGAGTTCTTTCGCGTTGGCTTGGCGGCATCGGAGATGGTGTAGGTTTTCCAGATCTGTTTTCCGGTTCCAGCATCTACCGCCATGACGCTGCCGCGGAAGGTGCAGCATTGGTATCCGGGATCGGCGCTGCCCACCTCTTCGAGCGAAGAGACTCCGATGTACAGGCGGCCTTCATAGAGTTTCGGAGAAGCCGTAATGCGGGTTTTGGGGTGCGAATCGGCAACGATCTTCCAGAGCAGCTCGCCGTTCGCGGCATCTATCGCGTACACATTGCCCTTGAGGTCGCCAAAGTAGAGCGAGCTGCGCCCCGCGCGGCCCGGCGTTGGTCCAATGGTTGGCGAGTTGCGCACATCATCTTCCGCTTTGAAGGCCCAGTATTGGCAGCCAGTGGCGGCATCGAGCGAGTAGACCGTATGGGTATCACCGCTGATGAAGACGCGTCCGCCGGCAACCATGGGCTGGCCGATCACCGATTTCGCATCGGGAATGCCGAACGCCCACTTGAGCTTGAGGCGAGACACCTGGTCCGGCGATAAGCCGGCGTCCTTGGCGGGCTGAAAACGCGTATTCCGGACGTCGGCGCCCCAACCGCTCCAGGCGGGCTTGGCGGCCAGATCGCCCAGCGGCGGGTTATTCGCGCATTGCTGCGCCCATCCCGTACCCGTCAAACAAAGCAATGCTATGGCTGCGGCAGCCAAACGGTTCATGTGTAACTCCTTGTTAACACCCATCTCGAAAAGTTTACCGCGTCCGCCCGTTCGATTCCGGGAAGCCGTTTTCAAAAACGGACAATCCCGGCGAGGGTGCGGATTCCACCCCGATGAGTTTTCAGCCAGTTGCCGCAGCCTAACAAATGGCGCGGTTCGTGCGTCAAAGGGTGTGGTTATGATGGAGAGTTTCGCGGCGCCCAGGGCCCTGATCGCAGACGATCAGCCGCACGTACTGGAAGCGCTCCGCCTGCTTCTGAAAAACCAAGGCATTTCTTCCGACACGGCGCAATCGCCCGCGGCGGTTCTCGAGCGCTTGAAGTCGCATCGCTACGACGCGCTGCTTATGGACCTGAATTACACGCGCGACACGACCTCGGGAGAAGAGGGTCTCGAACTTCTGGACCAGGTGCGAGCCATCGACCGCACGCTGCCAGTGGTCGCAATGACGGCTTGGGGCTCGGTGGAACTGGCCATCGAAGCCATGAAGCGGGGGGTCAGCGATTTCGTACTCAAACCCTGGCAGAACTCGCCGCTCGCCGCGATTCTTTGGAAACAGATCGAAAAGAGCCGCCAGGAGCGCGGCCAGCTTCGGCGGCAGCGGGAAGAAATGGAAGCCGAACGGGCAGCCGGTTCGGCGCTGCTTCCGCACTCGTTACCCGAGGTCCCCGGCATTGAAATCGCCGCCGCCTCGCAGCCCTTGTGTACGCTGGGCGGCGATTACTTCGATGTATTGCAGCCGGCAGGCGGCGAACTCGCCATCGGCATCGGCGACGTGAGCGGGAAAGGAGTCCCGGCGGCGCTCCTCATGTCGAACGTGCAGGCCAGCGTGCGTGCTCTGGCGGGCGCGCGCCTCGAACCGCGGGAACTGACGGCGGCGCTGAACAAGAGCGTGCGGATGAGCACGACCTCCGGCCGGTTTGTGACGTTCTTTTATGGAGTGATTTCGCGCGCGCCTGGCGGGCAGGAGAAGCGCATTTTCGACTACACCAACGCCGGCCACTGCCCGCCCATCCTCGTGCGCGCAGATGGAGAGGTCGAGTGGCTGGAGACGGGCGGCGCGGTACTGGGCGTGTTTGCGGACTGGTCATACGAGCAAGGCCGCATCGAACTCACTCCCGGCGACCGGTTGCTGTTCTTCACGGACGGGATCACCGAAACCGCCGATGCGCGCGAGGACGAATTCGGCGAAGAGCGCATGATTGGAATTGTCCGCTTGCTGCGGGGGCGCGGCGCGGAAGAGATTAAAGACAGGGTTCTCGATGCGCTGGCTGCGTTCGCCGGCGGCCGCGCGCAAGACGACCGGACGCTGGTGGTGGTGGGGGTAGAGTAAAGCCGACGACTTGCTTCGGAAACCGCTAGTTTCCATCCACGAACGAATGCTAACCTTACTACAAATTCTGGAGTCCGAGGCCGGCCAGATACGAATACGTTTCGTCATAGAAGCGCGGATCTCGCGTTGGATCGTCGACATCTCCGGGAGGAACGAAAATGACCATTCCTTGTCGCGCCCGAGTCAGTAGAACTCGATAGGCATTGAGCAGATATCGTTTTCGATCCGGCTTGTGAATCGTTGTCCACCTGTCACCTCGGAAAGCATGGTGGCGCCATCCGCGCCCTTCCATTCGAAGATCTGCATCCCATGTCATACAGATCCAATCGAGTTCCAACCCTTGGATCTGAAATTCCGTCGCCGCGTCCTCGAGATAGAAACTCGACCGTGTGTCGGTCCGGTCGTCCAGGAACCAATGAACGGGATCAACGTCAACACGGATGTCGATGGCATGCGGCTTGAGACGTTGTGCTTGGGAAGAGGCAACCAGGCCGAAGCGCTCGGAGCCGCGAACTTGTTCACGGACCCATCGTTTGGCACGCTGGAGATCCTGCGTCAGTGCAATCGGATAGTGTCTGGAAACCTCCTTAAGTAAGCTTCGGGCCGATTCCACTTCGGTATCCAGTACGGCCCTGACGAATGCGGAAACTTTCGCCGAACGAAATGAACGCATAGAGGTTTCCAGGTGCAAGCGGGCGTCAGACTCGAGTTTGCCCGAAGCGCCAAGAGCATTGATCGCGGATGCGGCGTCGTATTCGGATTCCGAAAGGTTTGGCGAGACGTAGACATGCCAACGAGGAAACCGCTGCAGAACATCGAGCCACTCGCGGATTCCCGCTTCGCCCGTATGGATTTCCTGGCCACCGCCGACAAGGCAAATAATGACAGCCCAATCGCTATGCCTGTCGAGATATGAAATCAGGAATTCCGGCTCTGACGAAGGGAAATTGGCAATTCTCTTGCGGCGCTTCATGAAGTCGGCCGTCTTGTCGCGGTCCCATGCGCGCTGCGCTTCGTCGAAGATCACCACGTGGTCATAAGGTGGCTCTGGCCTGCGTATGCCCTCATCCCGGAAGTGATGCACATTCTGAATGAATGCCTTCACCGGTTGTCGAATCACACCTTTTCGCACGCGGTGTTGTAATCGAGCCGCTTCATCGCGAACCAGTGCTTCCTGGAGCACGGCCACGAGCGGCCCGTTTCCGGAGAGAAAGACAGCGCGTGACTCGCCGAAATCACGGCGACGGGTCGCAACGTTGAGTCCAACCAGCGTCTTACCCGCGCCGGGCACGCCCGTGACAAAGATGATGGTCTTACGATGTTCCCGATATGCCCTCTCAACAATACCCTCCACAGCAGCAGAGGTAATACTTAGATTTTTGGCGCCTGCATCGTGGCGCGTAATCGCTTCAACCGAATGCCGGCCGTATAGTGCGCGGGCAGCTTCGATGATCGTGGGCGTGGGATGATACGGTGACTTCCCCCATTCAGCGGCGTCCAACGGTAATCCCTCTGCTTTGGCCAGCGCATCTCTCACGGCAGACGCAATGTCGGCAGATGTACAACGCCGGGGTGGCCGGACGCCATCAGATCCTTCGCCTTGCCAACCAAGATCGCTCTGCGAAGCTTCCGTCGCGACCAGCAATGGAAAGATCGAGGCCGCATGGCTGGCAAAATGAAAGTTCTTCAAATCGAGGGCATAGTCCCAAACCTGGTTGTAATCGGCCCGCGAGTAGACTTTCTCGCCAACCTTGAATTCGATGGGCAGGATCGCTGGCCCAATTATGAGAACCGCATCGATACGGCTGGCCAACCGGGGGACATCGAATTCCAGGTAAATCGTTCCCTCGATATCTCGGGGCGCGGACGTGAGAATATTAATCTCCTCTTCCCATGCCCGCCGTTGTTCGAGTTCTAAATTATGGCCGTGGGACGTCGCCAATTTTCCAGTGATCTGGACGGCGTTTTCCGAAAGAAACTCCTTGATCGTTGCTCCGTAATAGGCAGAAGGGCAACGTTCAGGCGGCTCAATCAGCACGGCCCTTTATTATAGATTCGTTGTGATCCGCGAACTCGCGGCGCGCCCGCGTCGGCAACTCGGCGATAATGGGAGGGACAGCGATGAGTCAGATGCTCCACCTCGGGAATGTCGCGGTTGACGAAGCCCAACTTGCCGATGTCTGCCGGCGCTACCAGGTTCGGGAACTCTCGCTCTTTGGATCCGCCGTTCGGGCCGGAAGGTCGATCTGGTCTCAAAAAAAGGACTGAAACCGTTGATCCGGAACTCCGTGTTGGAAGAAGCTCGCCTCGTATATGCGTCATGAGAGTCTCTATCTCAACGACATTCTTGAGGCCGCTGATCACATCGCCCAATTCATAGCTGGGGTCGATTTCGAAACGTTCCAGAGCTCGGAATTTACGTGTGCCCATTCTTGGGACAGCCATTCCTACGATTCTTATGAACACAAACGCCCTGAGGCCGCGGCCCCCGATCGACTTACACACCCCGCTGGTTGCCCCACAACTCGACGTGCAGGCGGGGGCTGAAGCGGAAGCCTTCGGCCTTGCACAGTTCCGCCAGCCACCGGCCGCGCTCGCGGAGCGTTTCTCGGTCGGTGCCTTCGGGCATTAGGATGGTTCGCGCCCTGTCGGCGCCGAGCGTTTCCAGCAGGGCTTGTACTTCGTCCAGATCGGCCGAGCTGCGGATCACAAACTTGAGTTGGTACTCATAGCGCGCGATCAACTGGGCGAGCGTTTCCAGGTTGGTGCGCAGGCGATCGTGCTGCGCGGCCCAGGGGCCCTCCGGCGTGGAGTTGGCGAGCTTGGGGCTGATGCTCATGAGGTCGCAGGCCACCGGCTTGAATACCGTGCCCGCGCTTTCCATGGTGATGTGGCTGCCGAGCAGCCGCAAGCGTTCGGTGAGCGGCACGATTTCCGGGGCGATCATGGGCTCGCCGCCGGTGATGACGACATGGTGGGTGGGATATGTTTTGACCTCGGCCAGGACCTGGTCCAGCGTCCAATCGGCCCCTTCGGGATTCCACGACGTGTAGGGCGTGTCGCACCAGGAGCAGCGGAGGTTGCAGCCGCTGGTGCGGATAAAGACCGAGGGCACGCCCACCAGCATCCCTTCGCCCTGCAGAGAATGGAACAGTTCAGCGATCTTCAATGCCGGCCTCGTCGAATCCCTTGCGCCGGAGCAGGCAGGCATCGCACTGCCCACAGGGGCGGCCTTCGGGCGTGGGATCGTAGCAGCTATGGGTCAGGCCAAAGGGCACGCCGAGTTCCTGGCCCAGGCGCACGATTTGCGCTTTGCTGAGGTGGATTAGCGGCGTGTGAATCGTCAGATGAGTGCGCCCTTCCAAGCCGGCTTTGGTGGCCAGGTTGGCCATCTTCTCGTAGGCCGCGATGAATTCGGGCCGGCAATCGGGGTAGCCGGAGTAATCGAGGGCATTCACCCCGATGAAGATGTGGGAGCTTTCCAGCACTTCGGCCCACGCCAGGGCGAAGGACAAAAAAATGGTGTTGCGCGCCGGGACGTAGGTGACCGGGATGCCGCGGCCCATCTCCTCAATCGAGCGCGCTTTGGGGACGGCGATATCAGCGGTCAGAGCGGAACCGCCGAAGGCGTCGAGCGAAATCTTAGCGGTAATGTGGCGTTCGACGCCGAAAGCCGCGGCCACGCGCGCCGCCGCTTCCAGTTCGGTCTTGTGGCGCTGGCCGTAATCGAACGAGAGCGCATAGCAATGGTAGCCATCGCGCCGCGCCACTGCCAGGCACGTGGCCGAATCGAGCCCGCCGCTCAAAAGACAGATCGCGTTCTCCACCAATTATCATGGTAGCTTCAGTGCGTTTTCGGTTTCTCACTTCCACGCCTTTAGACATTCGCCGGGGCAGCGGCACGTATGTCGGCATTCAGCTTCTGGCGCGCGGGCTGGAGTCGCTGGGCCACACGGTCGCCTTCGAAACTCCGCAGCGGCACTTCCCCATTTACACGTTGGAACGCCTGTGGTTCAACCGGACGGTGCGCCCCTCCACGGAATTCGACTGCAGCGTGGGGTTCGATATGGATGGCTACCGCGCAGCCGATATCGCGTCGCTAAAGGGCGTGATTGCCGATGAAGCCCGGTTCGAGCGCGGGTTCACGTGGGGCACCATGAGCTTGCAGGCCCGCTGCGAAAAGCTGCACGTGGAACGCGCGCGCCGCGTGCTGGCGACCAGCCGTTATTCGGCGGAGCGGGCACGCGAGTTTTACAGGCTAAGCAGCCTGCCGGAGGTGGTGCCGGAACTGATCGACCTTAACGAATGGCGGCGTTTGTTAGCGGAAGTCGAGAAGCCGCAGGCGAAACCGCCTGCGCCACCCACATCGAAATTCTCGGCCCTGTTCGTTGGCCGGTTCTACCGCCGCAAACGCATAGACGTACTTCTTCGCGCGGCTGCGATCCTGCGGAGCCGGATTCCCGGACTCGAGGTGCGCCTGGTGGGCAACGGCCCGCGCGGTCCGGCGCTGCGCGCCATCGCTCGAAGGCTGAAACTCGATCAGTCAGTGGTCTGGCTGGGGGATGTGTCGCGCGCGGACTTGGCGCGCGAGTATAACCGAGCGAGCGTCTTCTGCCTGCCGAGCGTGCAGGAGGGCTTCGGGATCGTGCTGCTCGAAGCCATGGCAGCGGGTAAGCCGATCGTAGCCTCGCGCGCGGCGGCTATTCCCGAGACGGCGCCGCACGCGGCCCTAGTCGAAGCCGATCAGCCCGAAGCCCTGGCCCAAGGGATCGAGTACCTATACGCGTCTTCGGCAGCGCGCGCCATGCAGCGGGAGGCAGGCATGCAATGGGTGGAGCGGTTCGATGCGCCGCGGGTAGCCCGGTTGTTCCTCAATGCCGTCGCGGGCAGAACCGCTACTTATACCTCAGCGTAATGGGAAACGAAACCCGCTGGCCTTCGGCTACCGGGGTCACGTAGCGGTTGACGTTAGCCAAGGGGCGAAGGGAGAACACCACGAACAGTTCTTTAAGACCGGACTCCTCGGCGTGGAAGCTTCCGGTGGGTGGCACGAGATAGTCCATTGCCGGCTGCAGGAAACCGGTGAATAGCGGGACCCATCGCTTTCCCGCATTCTGCTGCAGGACGTAGAGGTAGCCGGATTGCCTGGTTTGGAAACGGAGCATGACTTCGTCAGAGCGATCGAACTCCTGGTTGCCCTCCACCTCGGCCGCTTCGCCATCGGGCTGTTTCTTCAAGACGGTGAAGTGCAGGCCGAACCGGTCGGCCGAGACCGTAGCCGTGGCTGGCTGAAAACTGTTGATCGCCGAGCGGAGGAGGTTAGGTCCTGGGGTGGTGGTTCGCTCTTCGGGCGGTGCAGGAATGCTGGTTGCCTCCGCCAGAACCGGCCCCTGAGGTACGGCTACTGGCGGTAAGGGGGGCGGTGGCGGGAGGGCCGTCGGAATCGGCGAGGGGACCGGCTTGGGGCGGAGCGCATCCGCAATGTCGAACTGCTTCGGCTCGGGGCGCACCGTGCTGACAAATGGTTCCCGCGGGGTTTTGTCGGGTAGGCGGCGGACCGGCCCCCAGTAGACGATCACGCCGAAGATGACGAGCGCTGCCGCGGCCGACGCAATCACGGCGGTGCTTAAGGGGCGGTAATACCAGGGCATCGGCCCCTCCGCCACGCTGGCCAGCAGGCGCCCGCGCGCGACCGGATCGGCGAGCAGTTCGCGCAGCGGCTCCTCGCGCGCCAGCGCTTCGAAAAGCTGCTGATCTTCGAGCGCGGCGGCGAACAGGGCGTCCTGCTCCTCGCGGGTGAGGGTGCCGGCCGCGTAGCCGCCGAGCAGCTTTTCGATCTCTTGCTTCCTCATCGCTTTTCCCGCTCCCATTCCCCGCCCATCAATTCCAGCAGATGCTTGCGGCAGCGATGGTCCCAGGTATAAATGGTGTTGATCGCCCCCACTCCCATGATCTTCTGAATTTCCGGAAAAGTCTTGCCTTGCAATTTGAGGCGTATCAACTCGCGGCAACGCTCGCCCAATTGGCCCAAGGCGCGATCCAGGCGGTCCAGCATTTCCCGGCGCTCGAGGAGATCGGCGGGGCTGCTATCGAGATCGGGGAGCGGAATGTCTTCGATCGAGACCTGGCTGTACTCTCCGCGGCGCGCCGCCTTCCGGCGCAAGCTGAGCATTTTGAAGCGCACGATGCGCAGTGAAAGCGGCAACAGATCTTCCAGGCGCTCCAGGTGGGCGTATTTCTCATGCAGGAGCATGAGCACCTCCTGCGCCAGATCTTCGGCGGCCTCCCTCTGTAAGCGAGATGCCGCGAACGCGACAATCCTTTCACGCAGCTTGCCGAGGATTTCTTCGCGGGTCACAGAGCCAATGCATTGACGAAAGACAGGGCCGAATGGTTGCAAAACTCTGTAATGGGGTAGTCACATTTGGGCTTCCGCCGCGTGTCCCGGGGGCACGAGTGCGGCGTTCATCTGCATGTAACGGCTCGCGTGTCCGCCTCATGGGTCAGCCAGCCCCATCGGCTACATGCTGAACAGGCAATTTAGATGGTGAACTCCTTTCAGTTCACAAGATCAGCCAGGCTTATCCTGGCGTACCGGCCGCTAGGGAGCGGATAGACGTTCGTGCAAGTTCCACGAGCCATCTATGGGACCAGTCCACCGCTCCCTTGCGGTCGAGGCTCGGCGAGCGGACGGCTACGCTCGGATTCCTCGATTCGCAGCGCCGTTACGCGCTCTCGATCTCGAACTCGTACACCCCGACGCTCACGGGCGGAATTTGCAACGTTTCCGCAAGTGACGGTTGCGGTTGTACTACGATTTCGACGGCTGGCTTTTGCCCCGGCACATTCGCCGAAGTCAGGCTGGGTGGAGCGATCTGGAACAGATTGCCGGGGCCGCGCAGTTTGATTCCTGTAATTTTCGGCGACAACGCCTGTTTCTGTTCGGTGGGATTGACTACCGAGAAGATCAGTTTCTTGCGATCCCTGGAGAGAGCCGCGGTCACATCGAGGGGATAGGTGGGACTTCCGATCGGAACCTTAGGAATATCCACCCAAGGAGTGCCGGGCACGGCTTGCTGAGGCGAGTTTCCTCCCACCGTGACGGGGAGAGCGCTGGTGAAATGGTTGGCCAGGAGTCTCATTACCAATCCCTCCGCCGAGAATCCCGTGACCTCGCCCGTGTTATCAACCAGTACTGTGCCCAGGCCGCCGGTCGCGCAACTGGCTTCCACCAAATCGGAATTCCGAAATACTTCATTCAGAAACAGCGCGTAACAGAGCGGCGTCAACATGCCCGGCGGCTGGTAGCCGCCGCCCATCTGCCGGTGGCGGCAGCCCCACTCGTCGAAAATGAACTTGACGTTCTTCTCTTTCAGCCAAGGCAACTTTTCGACATACTGCGCCCACACCTCCAACGCTTCGCCGACGCGATTGGATGTCCTACGCGCCTGCATGGGCAACGGATCGTCTACATCGACGAAGGACTGCTTCTGCGCGTCATATGCGAGTCGGGGATACGAGTACGTATGCTCGGAGACGAAATCGACGTTGCCCTGACAGTTGGTGAGCAGCAAGCCCGTCCAGTCCTCGTGCCCCCAAAGCTCCCACGGCAGCCTCTCGGGAATGGGAGGCTCCCACTCGCTCGGGAAGAAATTTCCCTTTTTTTCCGCGCCGCCAATGGACCTTTCACAGATGGTCGCCCCGGACAGAACCACTTTGATTTCGGGATCCACCTTTTTCATCGCTTCTACGATGTAGTTGTGCTTCGCCCAGTATTGGTTCAACGACATGCGGCCGTACTGCCAGGGCCCGTACATTTCATTGCCGATAGTCCAGTAGCGAATGTTGAACGGCTCGGGACTGCCGTTCTGCGCCCGCAACCTTCCCATATGAGTGTTCACCGAGCCATTGCAGTACTCCACCTGCTCGGCTGCGCTGTTCGCATCTCCGAAGCCGCTGTTAATCGTGAGATCGGGCTCCGCTCCCAGGAGCCGGCAGAAGGCCACATATTCGTGAAGGCCGACATCATTGGATTCGGGCCTCCCACCCCACATGAGCTGTGCTTTCGGCGCGCGCTTATCCACATCGCCCAGGCCGTCGCGGAAGTCATAGGCCGAGACAAAGTTGCCTCCGGGCCACTTGGCCATTTTGAAGCCGGCATCCCGGAATGCCTGGATCTGGCCGGCGTGAAATCCTTGCACATTGTCGGCAGGCATCAGGGATGCGGCCCCGATGTGGAAGACTCCGGTTCCGGTGCCCACGATCTCCAGTCGCACGTTCGCCGAGTCGGCTGGCGCCGTGAACTTCAGCGGAAACTTCTGGTATCCACTCGTTAGCGCCGGGAGGGCGATGGTTTGCGTATCGTTAGCGGCGGTTCCCCAGACCAGCCGGACCACGATTTTGGCGCCGGGATCGCCGGCCAGCCAAACGCGGCCTACATAGGACTTCCCGTGGTGCAACCGCAATCCCGACTGCTGGATCCCGCGCGGCTCGGAGGCGGAGAGCTTCACACGCGGGCTGTGCTTCCCGACAAACACTTTCGCAGTGTCCATATCCACCGTTCCAGCGGGCCCGAGGGGTCGGAACGGCTCGCCTGCAAAGCGCCGCGCTCCCGGATTTGCCGGCCCAGCCGCCTGGACATCGGCAATCGGATTCAGAAACTTCCGGTCGGTCAGCATTTCGGCCCAGACTCTTGTGGTCGCCGGTTCCATGTAACCGCCGAAAATCATGGGATTGATCGGCGCTCCTACATTGGACGCATCGATTGTGGCTTCAATGTTGGCCGGGGGAGCGGCGAAGGCCTTCCGCCCATGCTTCAAGAGGGCGGCTCCTGCCGCCGAAGCCTTCAAAAGTTCACGCCGGTTCATTGGCATGTGGTCTCTCTTTGCCTCCCAATTCCCTGTTGGGGCGCCAGGTGATTAGTGCGTGAATTCTCCAGGCGCAACGATGATACGCATAGCGTGGAACAGTATATCGCTACCGGGAAACTTTGATCTGCGGCAGCGGACTGGAGCGGCCATTGTGTTTGCCGATGAGGCCGGACTTTCCAATGCGGTAGACCGGGGCCGCCGCGTTATTTGCCTGGCGTCGAAAGCGCGCTGGAGACGTGGCGTTCTATAAGCGCATGGCCCCGCATCTGAAAGCCCGGATTGTGGGCTCCACCACGCCCACCTTCACCAAACCCGACGCTGGTGGCAAGCTTACCGCGTCGGGACACTAGTTGCATCTGATGAGCGATCCCGAATTCGCCGAGAAAGAAAGCTGGATTGCCCGTGAATTGCATCTGCCGCCCACGCGCCCGCTGCAGTCAGGCCGCTAAACGGGCGGGATCCGCTTCAGCGCAACCTCGGCGAGGATCTGCTGCTCGCGAATGTCCAACTCCTGCCAGTCATGCTCCGGACACCAGCCTTTAAGATCGCCCCGCTCGGCGCGGCGGACGGTCTCCTGGGGATCTTCGTGGCCGCTCAGTTCGGTGCCACAGTGTTTGCATTTCGGTGCGTCTGGCATGACTGAATGGTAGCTGAAAGTTACGCCGTTGTGGGTCTGCGGTCGCGGAATTTTCGCGAAAGGATCGCTGAACCACTGCGGCCCGCGCCAGTCGCGTTGCCCGGCGCCTGGTCGAATCCGGCACGGAGTGGGGCCGTATCAGGCGATTCTACGAACATTGGTATGCGATCTGCATCACCGACGCCGTGCAACAGAGCACCCCGGCCGGCTCCCTCGCGCGGTCCGCCGTTCTGATCGTTCTTGGAGCCTCGGTGGCATACGCCGCGTCATCGCCGGCGATCTCGGTATCGGGTGGTTTCTCGAGCGGCAGCGCCATCCAGCCGCTGATCTTTACGTGGAACGACTCTGTCCCGGTTTCCGGTGCGGGTTGGCAAGCGTCCGAAAGCGTCTCAATATCCCTTTACGGCCCACTGAATTCCCCGGGAGTGTCGCCGGCCGCCGTGAATCTAGGTATGGTGACTGCCGGCGCTCAAGGGACCTTTTCCAACCCGCTGCCCATTCCTTACGACATGGGTATGACCGGTCCGCGGGTCCAAATTCCAAGGCCAGGGTTGTATCGCGTGCACGCGGCCGGCACAGCTTCGGGAACGGCCGATGCCGCCGATGAGATCAATCTTTGCCCCGCCACGTATCTCGGAAACGGCAGCACGATCGATTGGAGCCACGAACGCGGCAGCCGCGATGGCGTGCTCCCGGGTGCGTTTCGCGCCGATTCCCCCGAGCGCAGCGATCCCAACTGGCCTTCGGTCTGGGATAACCTGCCGGTGGCGCTCTATGGCACCGTCGCGCCGGTGACGAGCGGTGGCGCCAATCAGCCTTCACGCATCAGTTGGGAAGACGACCCGCTGACGCACTATGCGCACGACACAAATTCTATTTGGTGCCGGATCCCGCCTACCGCTGGATCATTGGAACCGCCAATTACTTTTCCAGCGGCGAGGACGATGCGGGAGTGGCGCTCGGGCGGATTGAAGTCGAATGGGAAGCCCTCAACGCCGGTAATCCGGGAACCTATCAAACCGGGCAGATCGGATTGCCTGGCTGGGCGATGCCCACCAGTGGCGACCGCATGTACCTGGTCGGCCGCTGGGTACTGGATGCCGGCCACCCCGAGATCGGTGATCGCACCGAAATCCATCCGCCGCGCCTGGTCGCCGTAATGCGCCAGCGGCCCGCCGCTTCGAGCCGCATGGCAACTTCGACGCAGGTCGATGTTTATGTCAGCGGGCATGGCGGAGCCGCCAACCACTACCCGGCCGGAATGGACGCGCTGCTCGATCAAGGCGGTCACGGCGGCGGGCGCTTGCGTGACGTGCTCAGCCCGGCCGATCAACAGACCTACTATCAGGCCGGCCCACTCCCCACCCTCGAATTGCCGGTCTTGCTTCAGGTCGTGCAGCAGATCACCGGTCTCTCGCTGACTGGTCCGATCCATTCCACGGCTGGGCCAACCGCATTCAGTTGGGGAACCCCGGCGCCCGAACAGCAACCCGTCAACGACATGGATTACGATTTCGACGTGCCGCTTCCGCCACCCCCGCCAGGCGCTGCTTCGGTCGGCGTGGAAGTGGTCACACAGCCACAGCACAGCACAGCCGTAACGGAAGCGATCACCTATCCCGCATCCGCTGGCGCGCTGCCATCGGTAGCCCACATTCACTTGCCTTACCGTGGCGCGGATAGCGGCATCTACGCGCGCACTCTGAAATTCACCTGGAACACCGCCAGTGTGCCCCGTAATCACTTTCGCGTCCGGCTGAACAGTGTCACCGTTAGCTCGCTCGCGGGCGAGTGGCATCTGTGGAGCGACGTCGGTGGCCAATGGACCTATTTGTCAGCCGTGGCGCCCGCTCTCCTGCAAAATACGCAGGGGCAGTCCATCGCGTTGACCAGCCCGCCTTACGACGTCTATCTGGGCGGCAGCGATACGCTCCGTGTGCTGGTGCAGGGCTACCGCGCTGAGTGCCTCGATCACCTCTTCGGAACGCTTTTTGGCATGTCTTCGTATTCCGCAGGCATTCAACTCCTGGAAACGTGCGGCACAGGCAATAATGATGATCTCGGCGGCGCGCTGCTGCGGCTTCCCGCTTTGCCGTCCTCCCAAGGCACCTACACCGTCCAGGCAGATTCTTCCGGCCAGACCGGAGGCGGTGCGTTTCAGGTGAACGTGACCGTGGACTACGTAGGCACGGCGCCTGCTCCCTCCGGCTGCGGGCCGGCCGGCGCAGCACCCTCGATCCGCACATCCGGCATCGTCGGAGCCGGGCTGAGTGTTCCTCCGGTCGCGCAGGTCGCTTCAGGAGGCCTGATCAGCATTTTCGGGCAGAACTTCGCGCCAGCAGGTACGGCCCGCGCCGTCACCGCCGCCGATCTCCAGGACGGCGCGCTGCCCGCGAACCTGGCGTGCACATGCGTCGCCGTGAACCAGCATCTCGCACCAATGGTCTTCGTTTCGCCGGGCCAGATCAACGTGCAGGCGCCCGCGCTCCCGGTTGGCTCTGTGCCGGTCACCGTGATTGCAAACTGCGGTACAGCGGCACAGGCAGCCAGCAGCCAGCAGAGCATTGCCGTGCAACCGGCGGCCCCTGAGTTTTTCTATCTGACGCACGCCGCGTCTGGCCCGAACCCGGTCGCCGCCGTCAACGCAGTCACAGGTGCGATCGTCGGCCCGGCCGGCAGTCTCCCTGGCGCCAATGTCGCGCCGGCGAAACCCGGCGATTACGTTTCGCTGTACCTCACTGGCCTTGGCCTGACCGATCCGGCATTCCCTCCAGGGGTGCTCGCGAATCAGGCTGCATCGCTGGCGGCGCCGGTATCCGTGTCGCTCAATTCAGTGCCTCTGGCCCCCGGCGACACTCTATATGCGGGTGCGGCCCCGGGATTTGCTGGCTTATATCAAGTCAACATCCGGATCCCTGGCGATGCCCCGACCGGCAGTCCGTCGATCGCATTGAGCGTGAATGGGACTACCACTCCGCCGGATGCTTTCCTCGCCATCCAGCCATAAATGCACTCGCGTGCGATGGCGCGGCGTGAAGCGCTTCCCCGTGGGGGCCGATTTTGAGCAGATGAGTGCGGGCGGTCACTAAATCCCCGCGCCCGGTAAGCGATTCTCACGTTCCGGCAGTTCCCACAGCTTGGAAGAATAACTGCACCGGAAACGATGGACTCGAAATATTCGACGTAAGGCCGATCCTGCATTCGTGGGATGGCCGAATGGGGGAGAGCGATGCGATTCCACGATAGCGTCTGTATCGTGACAGGCGCCGGCTCGGGAATTGGGAAGGCGTGCGCGGTGCAGTTCGCGCGCGAAGGCGGCAAGGTCGTGGTGGTTGACCTCAATGAGCAGCACGGAAACCAAACCGTACAGAAGATTCAGGCAGAGAACGGTCAAGCGTTCTTTGCCAGGTGCAACGTCGGAGATCCCGCCCAGGTGAAGGCGGCAGTAGCGGCGGCGGTGGATCGCTGGAAGCGCATCGACGTGGTGGTGAATGATGCTGCCATGATGACATTTCAAGCGGTAGTCGATCTGCCGGACGAGGACTGGGATAAGGTCCTCAACGTGAATCTCCGCTCCGTGTTTCTGTTCTGCAAGTATGCAGTCCCGCACATGGGGCCAGGCGGAGCCATCGTAAACATAAGCTCGGTGCATGCGCACGAAACCACCAAAAACGTGGTTCCCTACGCCAGCTCGAAAGGTGGAATGGAGGCCTTCACACGCGGCTTCGCCGAGGAGATCGCTCCCAAGAAGCTGCGCATCAATTGCGTGGCGCCCGGCGCGGTGGATACACCGATGCTGTGGAACAACCCGAATATCAAAAGTGGAATCGAGAAGGTCGAGGGCGCCATTGGCAAGCCGGAAGACATTGCGGCGGCAGTCTGCTTCCTGGCGTCACCCGAAGCGCGATTCATTACGGGCACCACGCTGGTGGTGGACGGCGGGCGCCTCGACCTGCTTCCTTAAGGCCGCCGTCCGGAGCACGCTCGCCGGCAAGTCCTTCCGGAAGGTTACTCAGGGCCGGGTTCCGGCGGCGTTCTTCAGATCCGCGAACCCTTCCGCCGCCTTCTGCACGTCCGCCGGGAAATCACTCATTTCGTAGATCTGACGCACTTCTATGATTTCGCTGTTGGACATGGGCGCGCGTTTCGCCCATTCGATAGCTTCTTCCCGGGAGGCCACCTGCAGGATCCAGTAGCCGCCAACCACCTCCTTGGTCTCAGCGAACGGTCCATCCGTTACAGTCGCTTTGCCATCTCTGAAAGAAACTCGTGCCCCGGCGGATGGCGGCAGCAGCCCGTCGAGCGAAAGCAGAACGCCGGCCTGCTGCAGGCTCTTGTTGTACTCCATCATCCTGGCGACGGCCTCCGCGCTAGGGACTGCCTCCGGAGCCGCCTCTTCATACCCTTTCGGGATCACGATCATCATGAAACGCATTGATTCCTCTCCTTTATCGTCGATGCCAGCCAAATCGGCTGTTCTATTTACAAATCGAATAGGGCCGGCCCATTTCGACAATTCGACAACAAAAAAGATGGGATACTTGGAGGTAGTTTGCCGCGCCGAGATGGGTGCCCCAGGCACACGTGCCTCGGCGAATCGACACTTCTTACTGGCCTCTCTGATACCGCCGGAGAGTTTCTTCAAACAGTTTCCGCTTGGCCGGGTTTTCACTAGCCGTGATGGCGCTGCGTTCCACAGATATGGCCCCTGCGCGGTCTCCCGTAGTGAACAGGGCGAACGCTAGAGTATCCAGCACGTTCGGGTCCCGATGTGCGCTCAGATCAGCGGCTCGTTTCGCGGCTGAGACGGCGAGTGGGGTATTTCTCAGGTAGGGAGGCTCGCAGGTTAACAGATCCCAGGCATAGTTGTTCCAATCCTGGGCCAGCGCGTTCGGCCGATCCACTCCGGATTTCTCCACTTCCAGCAGCCGCCTGGTATATCTCTCCGTATCGGACGCCCGGCCTGACTTGACCGCAAGATTGCTCATTAATCGCAGAGACATCGTGAGTTCCTCGTGCGCTTGATAATTCTCCGGATCTGCGCCGGCAAGAGACTCCCGGATGCGTAAGGCTTGACCGTAGCTCTCGAGGGCAGCCGCTGGATTCTTGGAATTGATCAGGACGGTACCGATTCGCTCGTGAATCCGCGCAAGGTTATGTCGAGCGATCGCGTTGTCCGGTTGCTGGCGGACCACTTCTTGCGTCAAAGCAAGCGATTTCCGGTAGAGCGCGGACGCGCTCTCATAATCTTTTTCGGCCATTTTGATACCGGCGAGTTTCTGATCAACCGCCGCCAATGCCATGTGCATTCTAGAATCTTGCGGGTGCGCCGCCGCGAGTTCTTCGTAAATCTCCTGAGCCTTACGATAGCTCTCCGCCGCTCCTTTTTTGTCGCCCATGTTGGGACCGGACGTAATGCTTTGGTACAAGATATCGCCGATAGACGTATAGATCTGAGCGAGGTCCACGCGCGCTTGCATGTCCGTGGGAGTTGCCGCGGCCAATTCCTGCCGCAGTTTGAGAGCCTGGTTGCACGTGGTCAGGGCTTCCGGCACGTTGCGCTCGGAACTACTGTAAAGCTTGCTGGCGGCCACCAGCCAAAAGCTTGTCGCCAAACTCGCCATAACCGTCTTGTTCGTGGGATCAACGTCGAGAACGGCTTTGCGAATCGCGAGCGCCTTCTGCTGGCTGCTCAAAGATGCCGCCGGATCACCAAGACTGGGGTTATCAAATTCCCACTGGACCCGCCCGATTTTTTCATAAGCATCGGCTAGTTCGAGCTGCAAAGACGCGTCACCGTTTGCTTCCCGCGCCAGGCTATCCAGATACTCCAACGCTCGGTTTACGAGCAGTTCGCGCGCTTTCGTCGAGCCGGGCAGGTTCTGAATGGCGTCATGCAACTCGAACACCACCGAATGGGCCAGTTTGCGCACGTCCTGGAAGCGTCGTTCCGCCTTGCTTCGCTCCCGTTCGGCTACTCGAGCCTGCCAGGCCGTTGCCACCACGCCTCCGGCCAGCGTGAGAAAGACGAGTGCCGCGGCTAAAACGCGGCCCTTGTTCCTCCGAACGAACTTACGGGCCCGATAGACAAATGTTTCCTTGCAGGCGATAACCGGCCGGCCCTCCAAGTAATTCCGGATGTCGTCCGCAAACTGCTCCACAGAGCTATAACGGCGTTGCGGATCTTTTTGCAAACCGCGCAGCAGAATGCTATCGAGGTCGCCAGTGAGCAAGCGCCGCAGCCGTTCCGGCGGGCAATTTCGCGCTTCGCTCACCCCCTCCGGTGTGATGGAGTCTTCGATGCTCTGGACCACTGCGCTGGGACGGGTTGGCTCACCGGACTTGGCCATCTCATATAGTTCGCCCACCGTATTGGTTTTCAACCGGAACGGCTGGTGTCCCGTGAGTAATTGATACAGCACCGCCGATAGAGAATAAACGTCCGTGGCGGTTGTAATTGGCCCGCCCAGCACTTGCTCCGGACTGGCATATCCCGGAGTCATCATCCGCATTCCGGTGGCCGTAAACGCCTCGGTAACTGGCGCGAGTTCGGGGCGCAAGAGCTTGGCGATGCCGAAATCCAATAGTTTGGGAGCACCGTCTTCGGTCACGGGGATGTTGCTGGGCTTCAAGTCGCGGTGAACCACCAGATTCCGATGCGCGTATTGGACAGCGGAACACACCGGCAGGAAAAGACGAAGCCGCTCTTCAATCGAAAGCCGTTTTGCGTCGCAGTACTGGTCGATCGGCACGCCTTGCACGTATTCCATTACCAAGTAGGGCCGCCCATCGGCTGTGGCGCCGCCGTCGATCAGGCGTGCGATGTTCGGGTGATCGAAAGCTGCCAGTATTTGCCGCTCGACGCGAAAGCGGGCGATCAGTTCGTCCGAATCCACTCCGGCGCGCAGCAGCTTGACTGCGACGGATTTCTGGAAATCGTCGGAACGGGTCGCGAAGTAAACCCTGCCCATCCCGCCGCTGCCGATCTCGCGCAGGATCTTGTAGTGCCCAATGATCTGGCCGATAATCGACTGCCTGGACCCATCCTCTAGCACCGTATCGGGACCCGCCACGCTTTCCAACAATTGTTCCGGCAGGAAGGCAGGTTTCTCCAGAAACTGGTTGGCGCGGCTTTCGTGAACCAATAACGACTCGACCTCTCGCCGTAACTCCGGATTGCCCCGGCAGACTTCAGCCAGGTAGGACTGGCGGTCGGTCTCCGCCAGTGCGAGCGCACTGTCCAGAATCTCGTCGATGTGAAGCCGGGCCTCCGGGCTCATAGTGCCTCCTTAGACGTCAACTCGCGTGCGACCCAGAGTTTCGCCGCGTCCTAGACCATCTCCTCAACCGCCGCCGTTGCACCCTCATGGAACTGCCTGATCCGTCATCGCGCGGAGCAGCCAGAGCTTCGCCAGGCGCCAATCGCGCAGCACCGTGTCTTCGGAGACTTCGAGCGCGGCGGCAATCTCTTCCGTCGAGAGTCCACCGAAGAACTTCATCTCCACTACTTTCGCCTTGCGCGGATCGGTTGACGCCAGCGCAGTCAGGGAGTCATCCAGCGCGATCATGGCGCCGTCGCTCGGCTCTCCCAGATTCAGACAGTCCTCCAGCGATAACTGCGGCGCGCTGCTTCCTCGCTTATGGGACAGGCGTGCGCGTGCAAAATCCACCAGCACCCGCCGCATCACTTGCGCCGCGATCACGTAAAAATGGACTCGGTTCTTCCATTCCAATTGGCGTAAGTCCGCCAGCCGTACGTACGCCTCGTGAACCAGCGCTGTGGGCTGCAGCGTGTGGTCTCGCCGTTCCCGGGCCATGTAGCGCCGGGCCAAGTGACGCAACTCGTGATAAACCACGGGCGCCAGCTTGTCGAACGCGGCACGGTCCCCCTGGCCCCAGGCCCGCAGCAGCACAGTGACTTCCTCAGGGGAAGCGCTGGCGTCCGCTCGATGTTCGGCACCGTCCATGCGGCAAAAGCTGTAACAGTATATACCTCACCGCCACCGGCGTCACTAACCGTGGCTGCCCGCTTCCACTGATCTGCCGGACCGGCCCACACTTTTTTCTGGCTAGCGTTACAGGTTTCCTCCCCGCTTTCCGCTATTCCCCTGCAGATACCACTTTGCGAGGCTAAACATGTTTCGAACATTCTTTCTCATCAGTACCTTGGCACAGATCGTACCAGCCCAGATCAACGTGCTGACTGCCAATTACGGCAACGACCGCTCCAACGCCAACCTCCAGGAGACGAAGCTCACCCCCGATTCGGTCGCGCCCGGACGCTTCGGCCTACTCGCTGCTTTTCCGGTAGATGGCCAGGTGTACGCACAACCGCTGTACGCCTCCTCCATCACCATACCCGGGCTGGGCACTCATAATGTCATCTTCCTGGCTACCCAGCACAACAGCGTATATGCGTATGATGCCGATGCTCTTCAGCCTCCCCAGTTACTCTGGCACGTGAACCTGGGCCCTTCGGTGCCTTCGTCGCTGTTCCCCGACTATCACGACGTCAAACCCGAAATTGGCATTCTGGGAACGGGCGCCATCGACCCGTCTCGAGGCGTTCTGTACGTGGTTTCGATGGAGCTGCTGGGCGGGTCGCCCCAGTTCCATCTCCACGCTCTCGATCTCGGTACGGGCCAGGAATCGCTCAATGGCCCCGTCTTGATTCATGCCAGCGTTCCCGGGAGCGGCGCCGGTAGTTCCTTAGATGGAACCTTGGCCTTCGATCCGGCCTGGCAGCTCCAAAGACCCGGGCTCCTGCTGGCTAACGGCGCAGTTTATCTCTCGTTTGGATCGCACGGCGACCAATGGCACTGGCACGGTTGGATTCTCGCCTATAGCGAATCCGACCTGCGCCAGCAGCTCGGCGTTTTCAGTAGCACCCCCAACGGCTTGGGGGGCTCGATCTGGCAATCGGGCCGCGGCTTGGCGGCCGATGACAATGGCAACATGTACGCCGTCACGGGGAACGGCGATTATGACGGTACCAGCAACTTCTCCCAGAGCTTCCTCAAGCTCTCCGGCGCGGCGCCGAAACTGGTGGATTGGTTCACGCCCTTCAATTGGCAAACGCTCACCGAACAGGATCAAGATCTGTCGGCGGGGCCGGTGCTCCTGGCGGGCACCCATTTAGTAATCGGCGGCGACAAGGCCGGCCAAGTGTACCTCATCAATGGCGATGCCATGGGCGAGCTGGGCGCAGCCAATGCCGGCACTGTCCAAATCACCCAGGCTACCGGTAGCGAGATCTTCGAGTTGGCGGTATGGAATCGCCCTTCGGGAGCCTACCTCTACGTCCGCGAAGCAGCCGGCCCGCTGAAATGTTTCTCTATGGCTGGCGGCACTCTCAATCCGATTCCAGTTTCGGTCAGCGATGCAATGGCGGATACGGCGAACGGCGGCATGGCGCTCTCCGCGGATGGCGGCCAGGATGCTAGCGGCATCCTCTGGGAAACCACCGTGAATCGCGCCGACCCTGCGCGCCCCGGGACGTTACATGCCTTCAATGCCTCCGATCTGAGCCGGGAGCTGTGGAATAGTGACATGAGCGGCGGCCCTGACGCTCTGGGCGCCTTCGCCAAATTCGCCAGGCCGACGGTGGCCAATGGCAAAGTCTACGTGGCTACTTTCTCGAATCGCGTGGTGGTTTACGGCCCGACCGGCGTGGCGCCGCTGGCTGTAAACACCGGAAATTAGCAGGTGCCGCTTTGGTGCTCTTAATGCGCACCCGGAACGTCAACCGACGGTATCGCGCCCAGATATTCGTAAATAGCCGTCAATTCCAAGTTAGTCATAGACCGGAATCGAGGCCATGGCATCACCTGCAACAGCGGACTGATCTGAGGATGCTTCTGGTCCAGATCCTCGCCTGTCCGAAGCACATGGATGAATTCGTCGAGGCCCATCCCTGCCGGTTTGTTGTCTTCATCCGGCTCGGGAGTCAGATTCCGCGAGACAATGTCCGGCCCGAATTGCTGCCCTCCCCCGAGATACCGCACCACGTTAATTTGCTGCGCCTGTCCCTGAAACGGATCGCCGCCGGGTAAATAGGACGGAGCGGTGTGACAGTCGTTGCAGCCGCACGAGTTGACGAGATAGCTGCCCAATCCTACGAGGATCGGGTTCTTGCCGTCGAGATTCAGCGGCACCGGCGCTATTTTGAATCCCTGCACGATTCGAAGCTCGTTGGCTAGGCCGGCTGGCAGGCTTTCCCCCAGATTCGAGTCGGCGCTGGCAGGCACTCGCCGGCTACTGTGCCGTGGGGAGGCCGCGCTGAGCGACAGAAGGAGCAGAGCCGCTCCGCCGGCTGTGATGCACAATTTCAGGAACCCACGCTGCCACATAATCTGGTCCTCAGTGCATCGTAAGGCTGTCCGGCCGCAAACAACAGCGGTCTCTCCCGGAGTTCACACCGATTTTACAGCTATGAATAACCACTTCAGCGGCCGGCGTGTATCGGCGGCCCGGAATGGTTTTGCAACAAACTCCTAAAAGATGAACCTCGCGATCAACTGGCCCTGCCGCGGCGGCGCGGCCACGGTCGCAGTATTAATCCAGCCGAAGCCACCCGAGCGCGCCGTAAAGTTCCCGGCGCACGACGTCGACGTGCTGCCTGCGGTGGAACAAGTAGCTGTCGCGGCGGCGTTGATCGAAACCGGGTCAGCCATAAACGCTCGGTTGAAGATGTTCGTGAATTCCGCGCGGATTTGCAGGCTCATGTTGTGTTCGTGAACGCCGAAGCGGAAAATGCGGCCGATGCTCATCGATTCCGCCGGACGCCGTTGTCCCCGGTAGTCGTTGTAATAAGCGGTGGATGTGCCGAACTGGCCCTGTGCCGGATCGGACCAGGCGGCGGAATTGAGCACCAAGGTTTTGTTCGGATCGAAGCAGTGACAGTTCAGATCCTGCAAAAACAGCGGCTGACCGGGCACGCGGTTGGCATAGGTTCCGCGGAACAGATAGGACGCCAGGGCGTTGTTGGCCGCCGGGACGCGAATCGGCAGTCCGCTCGCGTAGCGCATCACTGCTCCCACCGTCCAGTCGCCAATGACGTTCTTGACCAACCGGCCCGGACCCCATTTCGGCGTCGTGTAATTCCCCGCGAAAACGAACGTGAACGGCTGGCTGAAACCAGACAGGTATTTATTGATTTGGCGATTGAAGACGTCGTTCACCTGCGGGTTCACCACGCCGAAGACGAAGAACTCGTTCTCCGCGCCCATCGTGAGTTCCTTCTGGAAGGTGAAAGCCGAGGTGAAATCGATACCGTGGGAGAAGCGCTTGGTGGCTTTCAACTGCAGCGAGTCGTACCAGGTCTTGCCGAGCGGTGAATAGCGGAAGGTGATGGTCCCGAACTGAGGAAAAGGCCGTAGTGTCTGGGCGACCGTGGAGCCGGTCGGGAAGCCTGGGTAAGGTGGCGTAGCGAATCCGCGTTGTGCCGCGTAAGGTTGATTGATAGGCGTTGCCAGCAGCCGCCGGTCGTCCGGATTGTTCAGATCGAGGCCGAACGAAGCGATGCGTTGCGGCGTAAGGGCGTTGATATCGATGAGCGGCGGCGCCGACCACCATACGCCGCGATTCCCTACATACGCGCCCTCCACTACCAGATCTTTGTAGATTTCGCGCTGCAATCCGGCGGACCACTGAATAGTGCGCGCGGGACGGCCCCCTTCCGGATCGAAGGCGACGTTCGGCGCGTTCAGGTTCCCCGGCGCCGGGAATTGCCCGTGCGAAAAATTGGGCCAAGTGATCTGGAACGGCAATCCCTGCTGCAACGAGTAAACCGGGTCGCCATAAGAAGTCGCGCTGTAGATCTGGAGAGACCCCAAAGAATACGAGAGATTGTTGTTGTTGGCGGTGCTGTCGTAAGAAATTCCGGCTCCAATGCGCAGCACGGTTTTCGAGTCGATTTGGTAGGCGATGCCCAGACGCGGGCCGAAGGCAAACGGGTAATTGTGCGAGATGGCGCAGTTGCAGCGATTCGGTCCGTAGCCTTCGAAGGCAACGTCTCCCAAGCGCCCGCCGGCCGCGGGGTTGGGAACGGTAGGCGCGAAATCGGGGATCCGGCCGTACTGTTCCTTCAGGTAGGTTTGGAAGTCGTACCGCAGACCGTAATCGAGCGTCAGCTTGCGTGTGACCTTCCAGGTGTCTTGCGCGAAGAAAGAGAGGGAATGGTTCCCCAACCGGGTTTTGCTCGGCGTGGAGATGCGGCCGTTATCCACCGCGCCCAGCAGAAAGCTGGCATAAGGAAAACCGATGTTGGAGTTGGTAAGGCTTTGCCCTTGCGTAGAGGGCAGGCCGGTCTCGGTTCCCGCGAAGGCCAGCCATCCGTTCGCGTAAGTCCGCGTGTAGTTGGTAAAGCCTTCGACGATAGTCTCGCCGCCGAATTTGTAAGTATGGTTGTTTTTGACCCAAGTCAAGCTGATATTGGCCGTCGGTTTTGTGTTGTCCAGATGATTCTGATTGCCGGAGCCCATTGCGGCGCTCATGCCTCCCTGCGTGGCCGAAAGGCCGGTAATATTGGGAAACATGTTGGTATAAGTGCCGCGCAGCCCCAGTTGACCCACCACATCGTAATCCGTTCCTGGCTGGAAGATGATGGTGCGCACCAGCCCTATCCCCACATGGCCGAGCAGAGTCGGGGTAAGGGTGTGATCGTAGTTGATGCGATACGTATCCGAGCTGTAATCGCGTGGCACCGCCGATGTGATCGGAAACGGCAAGCCATCGGCCGATGGTGAGTTGTTCGTCAGACGCGACCAGTAGCCCGAGATCTTCGCTTTCGCGCTCAAATTTTGATCGACCTTCACCGAGGGCACCAGCGACCGGTTTGGATTCACGAACACCGGCCGGTAATTGTTGATGAGACCCGAGCCGAGGTTCGGCAGAGGAATGAAATTCTGAATCTTGGTGGCTACCGGGTCGAAAGCCGAGCTGGGCACCACATTGTTCGGGTAGGGGTCACGTACCCGCTGTCCGTTAACGAGGCGGTCGGTAGCCGGATCGTAAACGGTACCTTCAATGATGGGCCGGCCGAGCGGATCGCAATTCGGCGTAGCCGCCGGGCACAGGTTCCGGCCGAGTAATGCCGTGCCGAAGTTTCCGGCCCGGTAGGCCGCCGTGGGCACGGTGATGATCCGATTGGTGATGAGATTGTCTTCCTGATAGCGCTCCAGGTTGAAGAAGAAGAACGTCTTGTCGTGGCCGTTGTAGACGTGAGGAATCCATACCGGGCCGCCGAAGGTGAAGCCCCAATCGTTGCGGCGCTGCCGGTTTCGCAAATGATGCCCGCTGCCATCGCTGGTGTAGGACTGCCCGGCATTTAAGGCTTCGTTCACGAAATACTCATAGCCCGTGCCATGGAATTGGTTGGTCCCGGATTTCATGGTGAGGTTGAAAACGCCGCCGCCGGCTTGCCCGTATTCCGCGGCGAAGTTGGACGTTTGAATGGCTACTTCCTGCACCGCGTCTACGCTGGGCTGAATGGTCGATTGATTCTGCGAATAGATCCGGTTCGACGCATCCTGGCCTTCGATTCGCATCGACTGCGAATTGGCGAGCTGGCCGTTGATGCGCACGGTGGCATCGGCATTGTAGGTGGCGCCCGGAATGAGTTGGATCGAAGAGTAGACGTTCCGGAGACCCGCGGTGGTGGAACCGATCGACAGCACCGGCAGGTTGTTAAGGCGCTCGGTTTCCACGTTATGGCTCAATTCGCCGGATTCGGTTTTCAGCAGGGGCGCCGAAGCGCTGACGGTGACCGATTCGGTGTTGGCGCCCACCTCCAGGGTGACGTCCAGCCGAATGGTCTGGGCAACCGGCACCTCGATATTTTGCCGGACGTAGCGTTTGAAACCGGGCACTGTGATGCTCATTTCATACGTGCCGGTGGGTAGTTGAGCCAGGGTGTAATTCCCTGTAGGCGTGGACGCAGCCTGGTAGGTAGCTCCAGTGGCCACGTTCCGCACTTCTATCGGCGCGGCGGCCACCACGGCCCCGGCCGGATCGATGATCGTGCCGGTGATCGTGCCGCGATCGCTCTGCGCAAACGCAGCGAATAAACAGAAAACGAAAAAATAGCCAAGCCGGTACATCGAGACCCCTCCCTAGCGGCTACTGAAAACTACCTCGAGCCGCAGATGAACGCAGATAAATATTTTGCTTGAATCGGCGTTTATCGGCGTCCATCGGCGGCCATTTCTTGTTCAGCAGCCTCGTAGCCTATAACGATAGAGGCAGCATATTAGCCCGGTTTGTCCGAGTCAAGCCCATAGCTGAAAGATAGGATCTTGCCGAAGCAACGCCTATAATAAGCGCATGCGCCGATCGTCCAGCCTCCTTTGCCTCGGTCTTGCTTGTCTGTCCCTGATGGCCTCCGGCTTGGCGCCCACAGGCACGCTGCGAGCGACGTTTCTCAACGGCAACCCTGTCCAGGGGACGGTCGATTCCAACACCGGGGCGATCTCCGGCCCCGTCGCCGATATCGTCAAAGAACTGGCGCGCCGCGCGGGCGTGCCGTACGAGATTAAACCCAGCAATGGCGCGAAAGAACTCATCGAGCGGCTCAACAACCGCACGTTCGATATTGGCCTTCTCGCGTTCGAAGCCGAGCGCTCGCGCCAGGTCGATTTCTCCGGCCCCTATCTGCTCATGGGCAGCACCTTTTTGGTGCCCTCTTCTTCAGCGATCAAAACAGCCGGCGATGCGGATCGCGCTGGAGTGAAGATCGGGGCCGTCGAGGGCAACTCGCCGACGATTTTCCTCCAGCAGCATTTCAAGAGCGCTGTCGTGATCCCCTGGAAGACCGCCCCGGGTTATGACCAAATGCTCAAAATGTTCGCCGCCGGCGAAGTGGACGCGTACGCGGGCAATCGCGCGCGCCTGGTCGAGGCCGCCAGCAGCTATCCCGGCCTGCGCGTCGTCGAAGGCAATTTCACCGTGCTGGAACAGAACATAGTGGTTCCCAAGGGCGACACCGCCAAGCTGAAAATCGTCAACGATTTTCTGGATGAGGCACGCTCCTCAGGTTTCCTCAAAGATATGCTGCTGCGCGCGAAACTCGCCGGCGTGGAAGCGCCGCCCCCCGCAAAGCAGCACTAGCTTCCTGCTGAAAAAGCCCGCCGGGCTGCGTGCCTGTATTTGGTGGGCCAGGCTCTCAGCCTGCGGCCGGATTTCCATCCGGCCACCCGGCCGTAGGCCGGCGTTTTCCGCAGCCCTTTTCGTGGGCCAGGCTGATCCTTCCGGTGGCGCGGACGGTCTTGCCGTCTGCGCGTCGCTCGTGGATCCGTAGGCCGCGCCCCTACTGCCCCACGCTGAACGCCAGCAGCACATTTCCCGGCATCAAGCTGCGCCGGGCGTATCCCGAAGTGACGAACAGCATCCCTCCGGCGACGATCGGACCGCCAACGTCCATCGCTCCACCGTGCCCCGGGAGTCCGTTTACCGTCTTAAACTCACGTGCGGTGTCATAATCCCAGATGATCTTCCCATCCGCCGCCGAGTACGCCCGCAGATGGCCATCGAGCGAACTCGAAAACACCACGCCGGGAATAGCGGTAACCGCAGCCGATTGCGCCGGGCTGCACGGGCGGCGCGTTCCACAACCGGGCGGAGGCGTCTGCCACATACGCTCGCCGTTATCCACTCGCAGCGCGAAGATGCCGCCGCCCTTCGTGGAATCCACTTCCGAGACAGCATCGTTGCCGCCATTGACTCGCGTGTTGCGAAACTCGATGTCCGACAATGCGGCATACATGTTGCGGCCGTCCGTGGCCGACCCCCATTGGATGCCTCCCACCGTCCCGCCTTTGCCGAGCCGCGATTGCCACAGCAGCTTGCCGCGGTTGTCCGGATCCATCCCATAAGCCACCCCGGATTTCTGCCCCACAATCAGCGCCCGCTTGCCGCTCGGAAGGGTGATCAGGATGGGAGATTCCGCGAAATCGAAATCCGGGCCGCCGGAATCCGGGCAGCTCGTTTTATCGTCCAGATAGCAGGAGCTGTTCCAGGCGTCTTTCGTGAATTGATGCCACCACAAGATCTCGCCTGTGGACATCTTCAAAGCAACGATGGAGTCGCTCATGGGCGATACCGGATCGGAGTAATTGTCACCGGTGCCGATGTACAGCGTGTCATGCTCGGGGTCGAGCGTGGCGGCGTTCCACACGCCCGCTCCGGAGGGTCCCGCGGTGGCCGCGCCGCGCTTGGTTTTTGCGCGCGGCTTGGCAGCTTCGGAGATCAGGTAGCGCTTCCAGATCACCTTTCCTGTCGCCGCGTCCACTGCGGATTCGCTGCCGCGGAACGTGCAGCACACGTATGTGGGCGAAACCGCCAACGCCTCTTCGAGGGATGAGATTCCAATGTACAGCTTGCCTTGGTAGAACACGGGACTGGCCGTAGCTTTGGAGGCCGGATGTTCCTCGGGTTGCAGCTTCCAAATCTGTTTTCCGGTCTCGCCATCGAGTGCGTAGATCAGCCCCGACGAATCGCCGAAAAAGACCGTCGGCTTCCCGGCCACCTCGGCGACGGTGATGCCCGAGCGCACCTCGGCTTGCACCATGGTCACCCAATGCACGCAGCCAGTAGCGGCGTCGAGCGCATAAAAGCTGCCGTCCTGCGCGCCCGCGAATACCCACCCGCGGTACGCGGCCGGCTGCGATCGCAACACCGAAGTATCCGGGAACGCGAACACCCATTTGGGAGCGAGCTTGGGAACATCGGCCGCTGTGAGTCCGGCATCGGCGGCCGATTGGAAACGTGCGTTGCTGATACCGGGCGCCCAACTGGCCCAGCTTGGCGTGTCCTTCCAAACGGAACCACTCTGCGAACGTCCCACCGGGCAGGCTCCGGCCAGCTCTTCGCGTCTACGTTGCGTAGTCACTGGCTTGCCGAGATAGTTCGCGATCGCCTGGCGCTCGTAAGTGGAAAGCTGCGCGGCCTGGGCTTTCATCACTCCGCTCTCCAGCGTGCGCAAGATCGTGAACGGCGTGAGCGTCTTCAGCACGTCCACCTGCGGGATGCGTGCCGCGGCCTGTGAGCCCGACATGTGGCAGGTTGCGCAGTTCTTCTGGAACAGCGAGGCGGCGTAGGGATCGTCCGCGGCGAGTGCGCTCAACGTGGTTAAGAGGAACAAAGCGGATAGGAGATAAACCTTCATGTACTTTCCCTCCTGGCTTCGCATCTGGGAAATGCCGATGCCGGGAGGCAGTATATCAGTTAAGGAGTGCTTGTTTGTTGCCTACCAGTAAGGCTCTTCTGCAGGCACGAACCGAATCGGAACGTCGTGGAGGAACGTCCGCAGCCAGTTGCCGAAATCCTCCATCCCTGCCTGCTCGGAGATGACATGGCCTAGCATGATGACGCCCTTCGGCATACCAAGCGAAACAGCGTCCAACACGTATTCCATATTGTCAAAGGCGCCGTCCGCTTCCTGCTGTTCGCCGCCAATCACCACGTCCACTTCCGGCATCATGCGCGGAGTCGCATATCCTGGGCCTATCAGAATTTTGCTCACCTTGGCTTTCGGATCGCCTACGCAGCGCAATGCGCGCGCGCCGCTGGACCGTTTCACCTGGGCGGCAAACTCTCCAAAGGTTGTTTCCGGAATGGTCAAAATCCCAGGGCGCATCGTAGCATGCTCGCCTCCCGGGATGCCCACCGAACGAAGCTCGCCCACCACTGTGTAATCGGGGGTCATCGCATGCATGTGATCGTGATCGCGCCAGACCACCATATCGTTCTTAAGAATGTATTCGGTCTTCAGCTTATATAGCGGGTTTTCGGTGAGGTCCTGGGTGTCGTCGCGGTCGTTCCAAAAGGTATCCTCGTGCGTGATCACCATGTTCAGGCCTGCCGCGTTGGCGCGCTTCAGCATGTCGAACGTCGTCATCATGGTGGTCGCGATGCCTTTGACAGTGGTGTCCGGATTTCCAATCTTGAAGGTGTCCCGGGTCGACCGCTGGTTCCACGGGATGCCCTGGTTCTTCTTGATCAGCTCGACCACTTCCCGTGCAGTCATCAGGCGGGCCTCCAGTAAGGGTCGCCCACACCGATCCACTTGGCCGGGACTTCCTTCACCACTGTCCTGAGCCACTCCGCGCACGCTCGCATTCCGGGTTCTTCGGATACTACGCGGCCGATCGTTACCAACGCGCGTTTCTCCCCGGCGGTGAACATATCGGCGGCGTAGTGCGTGTTTTCCCATTCCCGCACTTCACCCGCAACGATCATGTCCACTTCGGAGTAGCGCTGCCACATCGTGGCCGGCGTCATGGAGCCTGGAAACAGAAGGACCCGGCGCACCGTAGCCTTGCGATCGCCGGCGGCACGTAAACCGGCACGCAGGTTCAGCCGGCTGCGGATCGCGGCCACAGTCGCCTCGGCGCTGGCAGGCGGGATTTCATAAACCGCGTCCTTGTTGTTTACCCGGTGCGCCCGCCAGCCAAGCGCGCTGGCAAGTCCTGTGACCATCTCGTTTTCTTTGCGGGCCTGCCAGTGGTCTCGCAGGCGAAACACAACCAGGCCGCTCTTCTCGATGAATTGGCGCTTTGCCTGGACCACGGGATCGCCGGCGCCGAACCCACCCGGCCCGTGTCCGTCCGCGCGCGAGTAGAACGTAGGCTCGTACGTCAGGATGAGATTCGCGTTCGCTTTCGCCGCCTGTTTCAGAACATCCAGCGTCGCCATAGCGGTTGTCGCGATTCCTTTCACCGCGGTCGCCGCGTCACCCGCTTTGAAGCCATCCGGACCTGTCTCCGGCCAGTCGCCACCCAGTCTCGCCTGTATACGCTGGACGACAGATTCCGCCGTGAGCGGGCCCGCTCCTGCAACCGGCGCCACGCCTGCCATTCCCACCAGCAGCGTGAATCTTCTCCGCGTAACGTCCGCGCGTCTCATTCTTGCTCCATCCACTCCAGCTTCCGAGCCGCTGCTTGCAGCTCGACCGCGAGGGAGCGGTCATGTCTGACCCTGCGAAGCTCGCTACTGGCCCGATGTCTTGAACTCCCGTTCGGCAAAATCCAGGAAGTACGGCCAATTCGGGTTGGGGGTGTGTCCGGCGCTGTGCTGGCGAAACGCTAGATCGCCATTAAGGATGCCCGTCTCGATCGGCGGGAACACTGTAGTCCCTAAATCTTTTTTGCCGAGCAAGCGATAAACCGGCCCCGCCCCGACGCCCGCCAGGAACGTGCCTTTGGCATCCACCCAAGCGTCCGAATGCCCGATGTCCACCGCCGGATCGACCGGGTTCCCCGCGCTGAGGAATACCGGACGCGGAGCGCACAACGCGATCAACTCGTGCGAATCCACAGGCAGGTCGCTCCATTGCAGCGGACCCGCGTATTTCAAAAAGTTGCCCGCCATCCAGTGGTACTCATTTTGGGCCGCGACATTCTCCACGAGTTCTCCGAAATTCCGCCGGTGCAGCTTGGCGCCGCCTTCTCCCGAGGAACTCACGAACACGATCGCGAAACGCCGGTCGTACGCCATGGTGACAATCGCAGCTTTGCCATATCGGGAGTGACCTTGTATACCGACATGTTTCGCGTCGACGCTGGGATCGGTTTCGAAGTAGTCCATCGCGCGGCTGGCGCCCCAAGCCCACGCCCGCAGAGCACCCCAATCGTCGGGTTTCCGCGGCTCGCCCTTGTTGACCAGCCCGATAATGCCCCTTCTCAGGCCCGCGCCGTTGTCGGCCTGAATGCTCGCCGGGTTCAACGAGGCGAATCCCCAACCCTTGGCCAGCACTTGCGCCTGCCAGCTTGGGCCGGGTTCTGATCCCTGTTGCGATGGAGAAATCGCCGGTGGGCCGCCTCGTCCGGCTGCAGGCGCTCCGCCGAAAACCATGATTACCGGCACCGCGGCTTTCGCATTCGCCGGCGTGCTCAGAGACAGTTGGATATCGATCGTAATCTCGGGGTAAGCAGAGTTATCGGCGTGCCCCAGCAAGTTCTTGGTGACGATCGGGACGTCTCCCACGTGCTCATTCGCCGTATTGGTAACTTCCCATTTCACCTTGGGAACAGATTTGGGAACCCGCCCGTAAATTTCGCGGTCAAAATCCTCGACGATTTCGGGCCGGCGCTGATTCCACCACATTTTGGCGCTCGTCACCGCCTTCCCGTTTTTCATCGTTAGCGGATCGGGGAGATCGGGGTACGGATTGGCTTTGGCCTCATCGTAGTTCGCCGACCCGGCAACGCGCGCATTGACTCCTGGGCGCAGGGAGGCAATGTGCAATTGCGCCAGCATCTGCTCGTAGTCTTCCTTCGTGGCTTGCTGGATGGCGAGTTGCTGCGGGTTGGGTTGACCGCGCCCGCCGGCGGCCAGCGCCAGAATGGCAGCGGCACGCATGATCGCCGGAATCGATCGATTCTTGAGGTTATGCACTTCCCCTCCCCGGCATTAGTTTAATGCGCGCCGGGAAGTTCGAGCAATTCTGCGATCCGGCGGTTCACCGCCGCCGCCTTCTCGCGCATCACCAGATGCCCGCCGCCGGGAATCACGTCGAAGCTGATCGGGGCGAGCCGCTGGCGCATTTCCTCCCCGCGCGGCAGCGGAATCACCTCGTTCCGCTCGCCCCACATGATGTGCAGCGGAGGAAAACCGGCGGGAATTTGCACATTGTCCAACACCGCAAAGCTGTCCCAGTGGCTGAAGAGGTTGATTAAGCAGGCGCCCTCTCCCGTCCGGCTGTAGAGCCGATGCAAATGATCAAGGAACGCGGGATCTTCTTCGAAACCGCTGCCGTATTGCCCCTCGATGATTGCCTTGTGCATCTTCCCGCGCCGCATCAGGACCTCGGTGATTCGCCCCACCACGCGACCCATCAGCGGACGTCCGGAAACCATCTTAGTGGTGCGCTCCAGGTTTCCGCCGAGCACGCTCTTCTCAGTGGCCAGGTGAAACAGGATCAGCCGCTTCACTTTCTCCGGGTGTTGCAGCGTGTAGTTGAGCGCCATAGCCGCTCCTGTGCACGTAGCCACGATGGTTACCGGAGCCAGCGACAGCGAATCCACCAGCGCCTCCACCATTTCCGTATAGAGTGGCAAGCTATAAGCGACTTTGGGAGTCCCGGAACGGCCGTAACCGAGGCTATCCGCTCCAATGACCCGATAGCGGGCGGAGAAGTATTCCAGTTGGTGTTCCCAGATGTGGTGATCGTTGCCAGCGTTATGCAGGAACAACATCGGCTGGCCCTGGCCTTTTTCGTAATAGGCCACGTGGGAGCCTTGGAACGGGATTGTTCGATCGGCCGGCAGGCGGTCTGCGCTCCCGGTGAGCTGCGCCGCCGCGTAGCGCGTTAGCTGATCGCGCCGGATCTTGGCCCCGTGCCGCACATCCACCGGAAACGCCTCGCTATATATCAATACATCTTCGATGCCGCTGGTGTTGGGATGACGCTTGGCGAGCAACTGCAATTCGGCTGCGAGCGCCGGATCGCCGCCGGCCTTCGGTTCTACCAAAAGGACGGGCCGCTTGCCGCGGCGGCAAGCGTCCGGTATCCCTACCAGCGCGCTCCGGCTAACGGCAGGATGTTGATTAAAGATCGGTTCGACCAGATCGCTGTATAGATCCCCCTGCTCCGTCGCGACACGGTCGGCAATTCGGCCGCAATACCAGAGGCCGCCGCTGTCATCCAGGTAACCGGCATCGCCCATGCGATGCCAGAGGCCGGTGGCGGATTGGATTTTGGCTTTGGCGGTAGCTTCCGGCCGCCCGCAATATTCGGGCGTGACCATCGGCCCGGAAACGCAGATTTCGCCAATCTGTCCGGGCGGCAATTCTAGATCGGAACTCCACTGCGGAATCGGTTGTCCCGTGATGCCGATCGCCTTCACGTTCACCCATGGCGATGGACGGCCCAGGTATGTGCCCTTACCATCGCGCATACGCGGCGCGGCGGCGATCATCTCGCGGCCGCTGGCGTACGAAATGCAAAGCGCCTCGGTCGCGCCGTACATGATCTGCAGATCCGCGCCCGGCTCGCCCAAAACCTGGTGCACCCCTTCGATTAGCTCGAGTGGAACGGATGCTCCCGTGGTGAGGATCGTTCGCAAATGCGGGATCTTCTCGCCGCGGCTGGCGCAATATTGCCACAGGTTCCGAATCACCGGAATCTGCATGAATGCCACAACCGGCTTGGTGTCGCGGATGATGGCCAGCAGGCAGGCGGGATCGGCCGCACGCGGATAGCGCGGGTCCATGTCTGGCGTGACCACGGTCGCCGCTGCTCCTATAAAGTAGAGCGCAAACGCCGGGTGGCAAGCCAGGCAGATGTCGCCGGGTCCGATGCCCAACGCATCCTTCATGATCTGTATGATGGCCGCGCCGTTGCCTAGCGTATTGACCACGCCTTTGGGCGGGCCCGTGCTGCCGGTCGTGAACACGATGGCCATGCTGTCGGCCGTGGATGTCGTAACCGATGGAAAGGGTGCGTCTTTCGAATCTCTTCCCAGCGATTCGAGCGCCGGCGCGCCCGGCACTCCGCGCTTCCCGACCGTGAGCGCGCGCGAGATGGACCGGAACACTCGCGGGTAAAGCAATCGCAGCGCATGGGCCATGGGGATGCCCACCAGGACCTTGGGCGCGATCTCTTCAATCGCCTTGAGCTTCTGCTGCTTGGGGGCTCCAGGATCCACCGCCACCGGGACGGCGCCTAGCTTCCACAAACCTAGAAATACCGGAACGAAATCCAAGCCCGGTTTGGCCAGGATGATCGCCGTGTCGTCCCGTTGGATGCCCCGCTGCTGCATGCCGCGCGCATACTGGTGCGCCATCCGGCGGCAATCGCGGAAGCTCAGCGTTTCATAAGAGTGGCCGTTTTTACCGTGCCGCGCGACTATGCAAAGCGGCGCATCGGGACGCAGGTCCACCAAGGCATCGAATTCATCGGCCAGATTCAACCGGAAGGTTCTGCCGGCGAGCAGGTCGGCCCATTTCTCACCGGAAAGACCGTTGGGGGAGACGCTGGCCGCCCCGGCCTGAGAAGTAGGAGATCCCATGGTAGGACGCGTCGGTGCAGTCGATTATAACATCGACTTCCGCGCGCCCGCCGCGTCCTGAAGTTCTAAGGTACTGTCCCCTGCACCGGGCTGTTTTAGCTCTGCGATCTCTGCCTGCTTGGCGTCTCGGTTTGGGATTCCAGCTAAAGCGCCAAGCCGAGAATCGCCAAGCGCAGAGCACGGAGACAATTTTCTGCTTTCCTCTGCGTCTCCGGGCCTCTGCGGTGGCTTTCAGTCACTCTCCGTCTTGAGGCCGCTAGTAATACGCCGGCAACGTCGTGATTCCAAACGCGCCACTTTGCCCCGAAACGTTGCGGGCCCCATCGTATGCGGCCACCGTATAGCTGTAGTGTGTGGCCGGCGTGACCGCGAGATCCCGGTACGTCGTCCCCGAGGTGGAATCGAAAAGAACCCCATTGCGAAAGATCAAGTAACCCGCAACCCCTACGTTATCCGTGGAGGCATTCCAGCTCAGGTAGACCTGACTGGCATTGGCCGCTCCGGAGAGACCCGTTGGCGCCGAAGGTGGCGTGGCATCCCGCGGTGACGTGATCGCGGCTCCGTAAGCCCATCCCGTCGAACTGAATGCGCCGCTCTGGATCGCCTGGTTCGCCAGGCTTTCCGCCTCGGCCTGGAGCTGCGGTGCTGCGATCGTGCTGATGGAATTCTGATACGGCACATAGGCGTGGAAATAAGGCGTCCAGAACGGAGAAACGAATAGCAGGTGTTTCCAGTTGGCGAACCCCACCATGCTCTGCACGAAGCTGGTATCCAGCGGCGCCCAGAAGTCGAACGGATCGCGCGCCGCCCATTGGTAATACGGCATCGTGGCGACTTCGCTGTCGCGCACTTTGCCCAGCCAGACCTGGCTCATCGCCAGCGGCTTGCCAAGGCTGGCGGCATAGCTTGCGATGGCCGGTAGCTGCGTCAACATCGCGCCATTCACCGGGAACACGTGCACATCCAGATACTGCACGCCGGTTTGTGCGAAGCTCTGCAGCCACGATTGCCAGGAACTGGTCCAGGAGCCAATGCCGGCGCCGATCCACGTGCCAGTCACGTGCGCTTGTCGAAGCCCGTTCAGAATTGTGTTGAGTTCCCCAGTGCTGCCCGCCACCGTAGCCAGCCCGCCGAAGCCCGTCTGCAGCGCCTCGGTATCCGGCTCGGCCACTACCGTCATGTAGTCGGGCTTGATCTGCTGCGCAATCGTGACGGCCTGCTGGGCGCGCGCCGCTTCGAACTGGCTGATGCTCATCCCCGCATAGAAAGGCGCCACGTTCCAGGTATTGAAACCTCCCAGAGACGACGTCGTGCTGTTGCCGACGATCAGTTTCAGGCCCCGCGACCGGACGTCCGACGCCAGGCGAATGTAGAAGTTCAAATACGACTGATAGGTGTTCGTAGCCGTCCCATAAAAGTTGGGGTATAGCACCGGGAAATCGATCACTACCATGACCGATTTCACGCCCAATGCCTTGAGTTCGTTCAACTCCGGCAGCACGAAGTTGGTGTAGTAGCTCGGATCGAGCAATGCCATCCCGTTATCGCTGCTGGCGGTCTTCAACTGCGCCGAAAAACCGCCGCTGCCCACCGCGCCGTTCGATCCGTTCGATCCCGAAGCTACTTCGGCTGCGAAGACCTGCAGGTACGCCGTCAGTTCGTAATACAGATCCTGATAGGCCGGTGGGACGTTCGTGACCGGCGTGGAGGCATGGAGTGGAGAGGTTGTCGAGAACAGGAGGAGCAATCCTGCCGCGCTGACTCCGGCCGCGCGGCAACAACGTGAAAGCATAAGCACCTACGGCGAAGCAGAGTTCGCCCCTTTCACTCATGCTTATCGGTACCAGGACTTTGGTACTAGAGCCTTTTTGTTGCTGAAAATGGCGGAGTTAATCACTGGCGTGGGCCGGTGTTAACTACTTAGAGCATCGTGACCCTGCCGGCCGGGAACTCGCTAATCGTTCCGGTGTCCAATCGTCATACGTCTGGTCAAGCGGAGGCAAGATGACCCATCGAATCGTTTGCCTGCTGGCGCTCCCGCTCCTCGCACCGGCGCAGACGCCCACGCCGCCCTCGTTTGAGGTGTCTTCCGTTAAGCGGAATACTTCGCAGGACCGACCCGGTGCGCAATATCTTCCCGGCGGGCGGCTCAGCGTTCACAATATGCCGCTGTTCCTGGTGATTGCGGATGCCTACAACGTTCCGTTTCAAGGCTCGCCCCAGTTGATCGGCGGCCCGGACTGGCTGCGCGCGGAACGTTACGACATCGAGGCCACCGCCGAAAGCGGGGCCATACCGCCCGGAACTTCTGCTGCCGCGGCCCGCGACGAGATGCGTCTGATGCTGCGGTCGCTCCTGGCCAGCCGCTTCCAACTGAAGATCCACAGTGAAACGCGCGATCTACCTGTGTATTCCCTCACAATAGCGAAAGGCGGTCCGAAATTACAAAAAGCGAAAACCCAGGAAAAGGATTGCCCCGAGGCCCCCGCCACCTTCGAGGCTGCCTGCCACACGTTCCGCGGCGGACAAGGCCAGGGCGTGCACGGCGAGGCCGTCAGCATGTCCGATCTCGCTCGAGGCCTGGCGAACTTTTCTGACCGTCCCGTCCTCGACCGAACGAATCTGCCGGGCCTGTTCAAGATCGATACCGAAGGTTGGGTCCCGCTGAGTCCCCGGCCGCCGCGCCCGCCGGGTCAGGAACCCACCGCGGAGGATTTGGCCTTTGCCGATCCCGCGCGTCCCACCCTCTTTGCCGTTTTGGAAGGGCTCGGTCTCAAGCTCGAATCGCAGCGCGCGCCGGTCCAAGTGTGGGTGATTGACGGCGCGGAGCACCCCTCGGAGAATTAGCCGCACAGTTGTCACAAACCGGCACGCCCAGGCGTTGGTACGTTGAGCGGAATCTGCGTGAAATGGCTGGCCCTTACGTTGCTAACCTGTTCTTAACTAACATTACGCACCATTTGCACGTCATACAGATACGTCCCGTCAAGCTTGGTGAGTGGAGGTCAGAAGCATGAATCGACTCGCAATCGGCGCGGCCATCGCAGTCTTCGGATCGCTGCTGGTGTGCGCCCAGGAATTCGAGGTTGCATCCATTAAACCGGCCGATCCCAACGGCCGCGGAGTCATGATGCGGGGCGGGCCAGGCCAGGTGAACTTCACCGGAGTCACCTTGCGGCTGCTGATCCAGCAGGCTTATGGCGTCCGGGATTTTCAGATCTCGGGCGGCCCGGCTTGGATGAACTCCGATCGTTACGAAATTGTCGCCAAGCCACCGGCCGATGAGCCGGCAATTCCGCGGGACCCCACTCAGGCCACCGATGAACAGCGCCAGACATTCAATAAACGTCGGCAAGCCATGCTGCAGGCCCTATTGGCCGACCGCTTCCAACTCAAAGTCCATCGCGAAACCAAGGAGATGCCCACCTATATCCTGACCCTCGCGAAGGGCGGCGCCAAAATAAAGGACAACGGCGGGAAAACCAGCGACCCCAACATGCGGCCGGGGATGATGCGGATGGGTCCGGGGGCCATTACGGCCGCTCAGACCACCATGCCCAATTTGATTCAGTTGTTGTCCCAACTGACGTGCCGGACCGTCGTCGATCAGACTGGCCTGACGGGCAAATACGATATCGATCTGAAGTACACACCGGATGCCTCTGCCATGTGTTCACCTTTCGGCGGTGCGCCGCCTCCGCTTCCGCCAGGCGCGGGAGCGGGCCCCGGACCCGGCGGCCAAGTCGCGGTTTTGTCAGGCGGCCCTGGTGGACCGGGTCCCGGCGGCCGTGGCCCCGATTTCACCCCTCCCGACCCCAACGGTCCCACTATTTTCACCGCTCTCCAGGATCAGCTTGGATTAAAGCTGGAATCCGGCAAAGGCCCCGTCGAAATCATCGTCATCGATCATGCCGAAAAACCCTCGGAGAACTAGCCGATTCCATTTCGCGCTACCACCTCGTTTGCGAAATCGTAACCGAGCCGCAACCGTCAGGGAGCGTCCGTTTTTCGCGCGCTCCCTCGCCGTCGCGGCTCTGATGGTCTCCCTGCTCCCCGCCGCCGAGCACCACGGCGTCGTCACTTTCGGTGGCCTGCCCGTCCCCGGTGTTTCCGTCACCGCCAAACAAGGAGACAAAACCCTCGCCGCGGTCACCGACGGCAAGGGTTCCTATACCTTCCCTGACCTCTCCGATGGCGTTTGGAAGATGCAAGTCGAGATGTCCGGCTTCCAGCCCATCGAGCGCGACGTCGCCGTCGGGCCCGATGCTCCCAGCGCCCAGTGGGATCTCAAAATGCTTCCCTTCGAGGAGATCAGGGCGCGTCCCGTCACGGCCACCCCGCCTCCTGCGCCCGTCACTGTGAAAGCCCAGACCTCCGCCAAGACTCCAGCCGCTCCGAAAACCCAAAGCTCTTTCCAGCGCACCGATTTGAACACTTCCAATACGCCGCAACCATCCGCTGGCGCGGATTCCACCGCCAACCAGGATATTGGCGAGTTGAACCAGCGCGCGGCCGATGGCTTCTTGATCAATGGCAGCAATAATAATGGCGCCAGTTCGCCCTTCGCTTTAGCCCCCGCCTTCGGAAACAATCGCCGTGGATTCCAAAGCCTTTACAACGGCAGGCTCGGCTTCACCATGGATAACTCTGCGCTAGACGCTCGCAGCTACTCGCTCACCGGCCAGGATACCTTCAAACCTGGATACAACAACATCACCGGCTTCGCATCGTTCGGCGGCCCTTTCAAAATTCCGCACTTGGTGCGCAACGGACCGAATTTCTTCATCGCCTATCAATGGCTGCGGAATACCAAGCCGCAAAACCAGCCCGGCCTCGTGCCCACGCTGGCCGAGCGCAACGGTGATTTGACCGCGCTCGGCGGCCCCATCATTCCCGCCAGCCAGATCAGCCCTCAGGCCAGAGCGCTCCTCAACCTGTACCCGCTTCCCAATTTCGCCGGCGGCCAATATAACTACCAGATCCCCATCGTGCCCATCACCCACCAGGACAGCTTGCAGGCGCGCCTGAACAAAACCATCGGCCGCCGCAACCAGCTTTCCGGCGCATTCGGCTTGCAGAGCACCCGCACGGACAACCCCAATTTGTTCGGTTTTCTCGATACCGGCAGCAACCTGGGAATGACCAGCCAGGCGAACTGGCGCCGCACATTCGGTCAGCGGCTGTTTACCAATTTGGGAGTGCAGTTCAGCCGGATGGCGGCACGCGTAGATCCGTTTTTTGAGAACCGCGGAGATTTCGCCAAACAGGCGGGCATTCAGATCAAGAATCAAACTCCCGAGAACTACGGTCCGCCGGCGCTCTCGTTTTCCAGCGGGATTTCCGGGCTCTCCGATGGGCAAACCTCCTTCAATCGCTTCCAAACGGCCGGCGCCTCGTTGGATGTCCTGTGGAACCACGGTCGCCACAACGTCTCCTTCGGCGCCGATTTTCGCCGCCAGGAGTTCAACTATTTCGGCCAGCAGGATCCGCGCGGCACTTTCAACTTTGTCGGCGCCAACGGCGCGGATTTCGCTAATTTCCTTCTGGGCATCCCTACCACCAGCTCCATCGCTTACGGCAACGCCGATAAATACCTCCGCGCGTCAGCCTACGATGCCTACATTACCGATGACTGGCGCATGAGCTCTGGCTTCACTCTCAATGCCGGTGTTCGCTGGGAGTATTGGTCGCCCATTACGGAACGGTACGGACGTTTGGTCAACCTCGATATAGCCCCGGGGTTCGTTGCGGAGCAGCCGGTAATCGGCTCCAATCCCATCGGGCCGCTGACCGGAGCGCGCTATCCCGATTCGCTCATTCAGCCGGATAAGCACGGCATCCAGCCTCGCATCGGCTTCTCCTGGCGGCCCTTTCCGGCGAACTCGATGGTGGTCCGCGGCGGATACGGCGTCTACTACAATACGTCGGTCTATCAGAACATCGCCCTGCAGATGGCGCAGCAATCGCCGCTCTCCTTCAGCGTCACGCAGCCCAATTCGGCCGCGAATCCCTTCACCATGGCCAACGCTTTCCTCTTACCGGCCGTCAATTCGGCGCCTCAAACCTTTGGTATCGATCCGAATTTCCGCGTAGGCTACTCGCAGAACTGGCAAATGTCGGTCCAGCGGGATCTGCCGGGCGCGCTCGTCGCCATCGTCACGTATCTGGGCATTAAGGGAACCCGCGCCATGCAGGAATTTCTGCCCAACACCTATCCCGCCGGCGCTGTCAATCCTTGCCCGTTTTGCCCCACCGGGTTCGCCTATATCGCTTCCAACGGCAATTCCACCCGCGAATCCGGCCAGGTCCAGTTGCGGCGCCGGCTGCACAACGGTTTCACGGCGAACCTGACCTACACTTATTCCAAGGCGATTGACGACGCCGCGCTCGGCGGTAGAGGCCAGGGCAGTTCGGTCATCGCGCAAAATTGGTTGGACCTGGGCGCGGAACGCGGCCTGTCGCCTTTCGACCAGAGACACCTGTTGAGCTTGCAAGCGCAATACACCACGGGCATGGGAGTCGGCGGGGGCGCGCTGGTGAACGGCTGGAAGGGAGCGCTGTTCAAAGAGTGGACCGTCGTGACGCAAATCACCGCCGGCAGCGGATTCCCGCTCACTCCCATTCTTCCCGCGCCCGCGCTCGGCACCGGCATCCCCGGCTCGCTCCGCCCCGATTACACCGGTGAGCCGGTTTTCGATACTTCCGGGAGCCGCCACCTCAATCCGGCCGCTTACGCCCCGCCCTCGTCGGGGCAGTGGGGCAACGCCGGCCGCGATTCCATCACCGGCCCTTCGCAATTCAGTTTGAACGGATCTTTGCAGCGCACTTTCCGGCTGAATGATCGCTTCAACGCTGACCTGCGCATTGATGCCGCCAATGCGCTGAATCACGTCACCTTTCCTAGTTGGATCACCTCGGTGGGAAGCGCGCAGTTCGGCCTGCCCGCGGTGGCGAATGCCATGCGCCTCGTGCAGACCACCGTCATCGTGAGGTTTTGACCATGAGAAGAATCGGCCTTTTTCTCGCTGCTCTGCTCGCCGCCTCCGCCCAACAAATCGGCCAGAACACGGCCGCCCCTTCGACTGGCAATGCCACGTTCTCCGCCAGCACTCAGTTAGTGGTCGAGACCGTCAACGTCAAAGACAAGAGCGGCAACCCCGTCGAAGGCCTCTCCGCCAAGGACTTCACCGTGACCGAAGATGGCATGCCGCAGACTATTCGCTTTTTCGAATACCAGAAATTGCCGGAAGTCGCCAGCGAACCGAAGCCCAAGCCGGTGAATGCCTATCCGCTGCCCAAATATCCCACTGCCCAGATTTCCCCCGAGCAGCCCGGCAGCGTCCGCTACCGCGATCGCCGCCTGCTGGCCATGTATTTCGATATGAGCGCCATGCCGCAGGTGGACCAGTTGCGCGCCTTCAGCGCTGCGCAGAATTTTGTCCGCACCCAGATGGCGCCCTCCGACTTGGTGGCCCTCCTGATGTTCCAGGGAGGCTCGGTCCGCGTCCTGCAGGATTTTACCGATGACCGCGACCGCCTGGATAGCGTCATCGGAACCCTCATCGTGGGCGAAGACCAGGATGCCGATGTTACCGCCAACGACGCAGCCGCCGCCGACACGGGCGCCGCTTTCGGCCAGGATGATTCCGAGTTCAATATCTTCACCACCGATCGCCAGTTGTCCGCTCTCCAGACCGCCGCCCACATGCTGGGCCAGCTCAATGAGAAAAAAGCTCTGATTTATTTCGCCAGCGGCTTAACCCTCCGCGGCATCGATAACCAGGCGCAAATGCACGCCACCATCAACGCCGCCATCCGCGCCGGCGTGCAGTTTTGGCCCATCGATGCGCGCGGATTGACAGCCTCAGCCCCTTTAGGCGATGCCACCCGAGGTTCGCCGGGCGGCGCAGGCATGTATACCGGAGCCGCCGCCATGGCCTTCACCAACAACTTTCAGGCCTCGCAGGATAACTTGTGGTCCCTGGCGGCCGATACCGGCGGCAAAGCCCTGCTCGATTACAACGACCTCGGCAAGGGCATTCGCCAGGCCGAGCAAGCCATGGGCAGTTACTACATCATCGGCTATTACACCTCCAATGCCGCCCTCGATGGCAAGTTCCGGCGGATCAAGATTTCCTTGAACCCCGCTCTGAGCGCCAGTCTCGATTACCGCCAGGGTTACTATGCCGGCAAGCAGTTCGGGAAATTCAACGCCGCCGAAAAAGAACGGCAGCTCGAAGATGCGCTCATGCTGGCCGATCCCATTACCGAGCTCACCATCGCCATGGAGCTGGATTACTTCCAGTTGAACGGCTCCGAATATTTCGTGCCGCTGTTCGTCAAAATTCCCGGCCGCGAGCTGGCGCTGGCCAAAAAGGGCGGCGCCGAACATACCCTGCTCGATTTCATCGGCGAAGTCAAGGACCGCTACGGCACCACCCTCCAAAACATGCGCGACAAGGTGGATGTCAAGCTCAATGAATTAACCGCCGCCGAGCTCGCCAAGCGTCCAGTCGAATACGATACGGGTTTCACGCTGCTTCCCGATACGTACAAAATCAAGCTGTTGGTGCGCGACGCCGAAACCGGCCGGATCGGCACCTTCGAAACCGAATTTACCGTTCCCAATCTCAAGAAAGAGGACAAGCGGATTCCCATCAGTTCGGTGGTATTAAGCAGCCAGCGCGTGGACCGCAAAGATGCCATCTACAACGCGTCCAAAAAAGAAACCAGCGACGTGACCAACCCCCTGGTGCAGGACGGCAAATGGCTGATCCCCAGTGTGACGCGCGTATTTCGCAGCAGCCAGAATTTGTACGTCTATCTGCAGGCCTACGAACCCACCGCCCCCGCGATTCAGCCACTGGTGGCATTTGTCACCTTCTACCGTGGCCAGACGAAGGCTTTCGAAACACCGCCCCTGCCCGTGACGGAAGGCATCGCCAACAAACTGAAAACCATGCCGCTCGAATTCAGCCTGCCCCTGAACAAGCTTCCCCAGGGAGAATACGTCTGCCAAGTCACCGTCTTGAACCCGGCCGATCAGAAAGCCGCCTTCTGGCAAGGCCCCCTTATGGTAGTCCCGTAGTGGGTGGCACTCTTCTCTTGCACTCCTGCTAATGCAAGGTGGGGCGGACGGTCTTGCCGTCTGCCCACTCCCGGACACGCGGCGAAAGCCGCGTCCCACCCGCCCCCTACTTCCCCGCCTGCGGCAATTCCTCCGGATTCGATCCGCCCAAGAACAGCCGCTTTCCATCCTTAAAAGTGATATTCGCCCCGTTCGCCCGCATCAGTCCATTCTTCGCCTGGAACCCCTCCACCACCACTTCCGTTCCCGGCTCCAGCGATTTCTTGGTGAATCCGCGCCGCAGCAGCACGTTGGGGCTGCCCCCTTCCACCATCCAACTGACCACCTTGCCATCTGGTTCGGTCACGTCGATATGGATCCACGCATGCGGATTGATCCACTCCATCGAGGTCACTCTTCCGGCCAGCTTCACCGGCTTGTTGATATCGAACTCGGTGGCAAAAGCGTGATGGGCGCGAACCGGTACTGCGGCCGCCAATGCAACTAGGAGCGCCAACTGAGAGAACCGGATTCGCATGACTATTTCGCACCCTTCTTCTGGTCTTCCACCCGCGCTCCGCTTAGAGCGTCGGTCATATAGTAATTGCCTTCATGACAGGCATACTCGAAAAGGTGGTATCCCTTTTCGTGCCGCAACGGGAACGAGATCGTCCACGGCTTAGTCCAAGTCTTCGGATCATCCACCGTCACCCGGTATTCCACTGTGTCGGCGTCCTTGCGTGTGAATCGCTCCACCAGGCGCAGGTCCGGGCTGCTGGGAACATTATTGACTACCGGCTGTTCCAAAAAGTTCGTCGTCTCCACCACCAGAGTGTTGCCTTCCCAATGCCCGCGCGAATCGCCCATATAGGTACGCACATTCGCCGCCATGTGCGGCCGCCCGTTCACCGGGATGAAGCGGGTCTCGTGAATCATCTCGTTGCGTAGCACCACCATTCCAGGTTCCTGCAGAATCTGGTTGCCATTGTTATAGCCGCTCGGCAGGATCGAGCCCAGCACTCCCCGCGTGATGCACCGCTCCCAGATGCTGCGATCCTGATACGAATCGGCGGCCCCGCGTGTGCGCCGTGCCTGGGCGCGCGCCGCCGCCGCTTTCTGCGCTTCCGCGGTCAGCGGTGGGATTCGGCCATCCGGCGGATCGACCACCAGAGATGCCTGCCGCTGCGGCTTCCCTCGGTCTTGCCAATACAGCGGAGGGCCAATGCTGACACCATCTTTGCAGGTGTCAGGCGTATTGCCTAAGCCGCCCCGATTGGGGTCGCAGCGCGTCTGCGGACCCACAAACTCAGCCGTGTCGAATGCCTCTTCCGCCTTCTGGCGCGCTTCCCGCCTGGCGAACTCCTCGTCGGTAACTTCGGTCTTGTCTTGCAGCGTCTCGGCCCGCTGCAGGGGAGTACCGATCATCTCCGTGCTGGTCCAAATGCCCTGCAAATCCGGATCGCCCCAAGCCGTTTTCGGCTGCGTCCAAGCTTTGGGCGTCTGCGCCAGCAGCGGCCACGCGCCGCACACGGCCGCGCACAGAAGCCATCCATGCCTCATCGGAACCTCCTCTGCTGGATACCTATTTTCTTTGGGGCAGATGCCGCTGTCAACGCGGGCGCTCGCCAGACCTTCGAACCGAGCCGGTGGGTGGGGCGGGCGCCCTCGCCCGCGGACCGGCGCCCTCGCCGGTCCCTCGCCTAACTTAACTAAGTATGCGCTTTCATGAATTCGATTACGTGTCAGGGAACTACGATAGCGGTTCGACAGGCAACGACCGCAAGGAAGCGGTCGCCCTCCCAACGCCCTTGTTACGCTTGGTCGGTATTGCGCGCGAGATCGCCGTTGGCATCAAGGCATTCCAGAGTTCACATTTGCGAAATACCGCAGGTAACACCATTAGAGGTACTGGTACAAAACCCTCAGAAATGCAGTCCTTTCTTATTCGCAAGACAAGATAAATTTTTCATATGTGCCTTTCGGCATTCTCGCTCGCACTCATTCTTCAGTGGAACTGCACTAGCGGACGTCATCACCGGCGACGTGGCGAACTACTCGGTTCTCTATACGGGTGGTAACAACAGCACTCTGAATTTCAATAACTCGAATATTCTGTTTGGGAACGTCGGCATCGGTGGAAATGGCAAATTTGCCGGAGCAGGCGGATGCACTCCGAGCCCCTGCATCATAAATGGAGGAATCGACTTCGCGGCCGCGGAGCAAACGCCGTCGCAATTCAAGGACAGCGGCGATGATATCAGAGGCGGTGTTCATTACAGCGTAGCGGATGTGGCCACTGCTCTCGCCAACTTATCCTCACTAACTACGACGTTGGCCAACGACGCCGGAAACAGCCTTACGATTAACGCCGGCAAGGGACAGAAGCAGGTCATCAAAGCCTCGGCGGGCAAACAACAAGGCACTAGCGGAATTTATGTCTTTGATGTGACTTCGTTACATTTCGGCAACGGCGCCACTCTTTCGATCCAAAACGATACCGGAAACCCCAATGCATCTGTGGTCTTCGACGTTGCGTCCAGCGTCAATCCACAATTCGGTGGCGCAATCACTCTCACCGGCTTTTCGATGGACCAGGTGCTCTTCAATATCGAGGGCGGAACGACTCTGCAGATTAACACGAATGGCGAAGTAGAGAATGCGGATTTCCTCGACTACGGCGGGCCGATTTCGATCAATCACTCCGTCTTACAGGGGCGTCTCCTCGGAGGCGACAGCGTGAATATGCAAATCGTGTCGGGAGCTGAAATTGTTCCGGAACCCGCCTATTCCGGATGCCTGCTGCTGGGAATGGTTGTTACGGCCGGCCTCGTACACCGCAAGAGACGTGCACACATCTCCTGATCCATCCGAGCGCCCGTATAATCCAACTCCGAGTTTTTGAAATACAGATCACCCGTGATCTGCACGCTGGGTGGTTTGGCGTTCACTGCGGTCATACTGTTTTGGGTAACCGGCGGCGCTCTTCAGTCTGTGAAATCGCTGCGGCTAGCTCTGCCCGGCGGATTGCGTATCGCCAGTTGCCAGCAACCGTTCGATGGCTGCCGTGAGATCGGCGGGAAGAAGCGGTTTGCGAACGAGGGGGTACCGCGTTCTGGCCAGCACTCGCAACTCAGCTTCGGAATAGCTGGTCATAAACAGAATCTTCACGTTTGGATCGATTTCCGCGATCTTCTCGGCCATACGGATGCCATCCAGGACCGGCATCACCACATCCGAGATCACCAGGCAGATCCGCTCCTGTTTCTGAAGGAACAGGCCCAGACCCTGCTTGCCATTCTCGGCGATTTCGGCTGTAAAGCCAGCTTCGGACAGAGCTAATGTGACCGCTCGCCGGACTTCCATCTCGTCATCGACCACGAGGACGACATCTTTCGGGGGGATCACCGGGCCGGACATTTGACCTACGCTACCCCAGCTTAAATATTCCGGCGTCAATCAAATGTACGCGAAATCACGGAGGCGTAAGGAAAATGTGATGAATCAGCCCCCTTGGCCATAGCCACCCCGACTTTTGCCCTCGCTCACATCTTTCCTTCGAAAAATTTTATCCCATTGAAACTACTCCTCTTATTCGTTTCTCGCCTCCAAGCCCGCCCTGCTCGCCTGCTACGGTGTGGCTGAGGAAGAAAACTACATGGCCACTCAGTCCCAAATCGACGCGAATCGTCTCAACGCGCAAAAATCCACCGGTCTTGTTACGGAAACCGGACGCGCCGTTTCTCGTTTCAACGCTTTGAAAAGGGGCATCCACGCCAAGTCCCAGGTCATCCCCGGAGACGATCCGGCCGAGCTCGAACAACTCGCCGCGGACTACCATCGGCAATGCCGGCCCACCACTCCCGAGCAATGCTTCCTGGTCGATACCTTAATCAACGCCGATTGGCTGCTCCGCCGATAGGGAGACTGGTTTGGCGGGGTGGTCCGCGGGTGCTTGTGCTTCCTTAAGCTCCTTGAGAGCAAGGTGGTACTGACGGGTGAGTCCACAGTTGGGCTTCCACTTTGTGATATGCGCCCGCACGCGCCGCGCCCAAACAAGTGGGCGTCGCCTGCAATGCCCATGTCATGGAGGCAATTCTAACCACAGTCGCCCCGGCGCTCGGCATGCGGTGAGTGTTCTCCCACACCCCGACTCCTCGGGGCGCCCGTACCCGCGCTACTGCGGCATCCCCAGAGACGCCGCGTCCCGCGGCAACGGCATGATCGAAATCACCGAGACCGGCGAAACCATGCTGATTCCCATCACTGCCCGGCCCGTTCCCCCCGGCACCGAACAGTTGGTGGCATTCGGGTCGCACCAGAGCAGCATCCAGACAGATGTGCCATCCGGAGAGAATGCCGCTGTTTCGTAAGCGTCTCGTAAACCGCCTAGCGGGCGCGATCTCGGGGGGATTGAGTGGGCAGGCAGGAGACGTTTCGACAGGTTGGCGACTTCCCAAGTGGATGTTGTCCAATGGCAAAATGAGATGAGAGCCAAGAGGTTTGGGTAGTTCCCCCGGCCTTTCTATTGCCGCCAGGCTAGAATGTTACCGATGCTGGAGCGCACGATCTGTCAACAGATGAAAGAGATGGGGTTGGAACGATTAACAACCCCGATCCTTGCTCGTACTCGCCCGTCAATTCGCCTGACAGCGGGGGGCCCAAGTTCCGAGCCGGTGAGCCGGTTGGGCGGACGACCAAATCTACCAATGGACATCCCCTGGCCCGTCTGGCAGGAGAAGCGCCCCCTCTCTTTCCTTGCCCAGTTTGACTTGGCTCAGTTGCCTGCTGTTGATAGCTTGGATCTACCCAGAAACGGGTCACTGTTTTTCTTCTACGATTGCGAGGCGATGCCTGCAGGTTACGACCCCGAAGAAAGAAACGGCGCCCAGGTCTTCTACGTCAATGGGCCACTCGCCGCACATGACGCTCGGGCTTGGCACGACGACTTGGCCCCGGAGTTCCGATACGAAGGCTTCGCTCTCTCGGCGTACCCTGAGGTCTCACTGCCGGAAATGGACCGGGCATTCATGAATGAATACCAGGTAACAGGAGAAGAGCTCAGCGCCTATCTGAATCTCGCGCCACTAGCCTATGAAGACATCGCATGGGCGGCAATGCCGTTCCGATGAATGGCGGCGACCCCCGCTTGGAGGCGCAACTCGTATCTAATGGCATCAACTGCGGATACCCTGACGGCTATGACGAGGGCCGTCGCCTTGGTTTGGATGCGGGCGCCGCTGACTGGCTGCTGCTACTTCAGTTGGATTCCGGCGGCGACTGCGCTGGCATGGATTGGAATGATGGAGGGCGTATTTACTTCATGATCCACAAGGACGATCTGCGGCATCGTCGCTTTCAGAATGTCCACCTCACGCTTCAGTGGATATAGTGAAAAATTCAGAATAGGAGCCGCACAACTAAAGTCATCGAAGATCGCATAGGGCTGAATCTGAGACGTTCGCGCCAACCTGCAGTCTGACGCCCGAACCACCGAACTGCTGAATGTGGTGGCGGGCCATAGACCCACGATTCAAACTGACGCCCGCTACTGCGAATTCTAAGCTTCAGCGGGGGAAGTCGCCGCTTTCCAGTTGTGGGGAAGCAATTCGCTCAACCGCGTGATAGAGTGTGCCGGGATGCGCGAGAGCACGTCGTGGAACCAGGCGAACGGCTCGACGCCGGACCGCTTGCAGGAAGCGATGAAGCTCCGCAACACCGCCGCGGTCTTGCCGCCGCCGTCGCTGCCAAAGAAGGTCCAGTTGCCGCGGCCCAGCGCAATGTCGCGGTTGGCTCGTTCCGTGGCACCGTTGTCAATCTCCAGCTCGCCGTCTTCCAGAAAGCGCGTTAGTGCTTCCCACTGATTCAGCGCATAGCGCACCGCGGCACCGGATGGACTCTTCGGCAAGACCTCCGACTGGAGTTCCAGCAGATACTGATGGAGCTTGCCGAGCAGCCGCGCCGATATCCGCTGGCGCAATGCCTGCCGTTGGTCCGCCGACAGGGACAAGGCCCTGGCGCGTTCCTCCACGGCATACAGACGTGCGATCAGGTGCAGCGCCGGTCCCATGTGTGGTTCGTCGGATTCCAGCGCCTTGAAGACGTACCTCCGGGCATGCATCCAGCACCCCACCTCCGTCATCCCGCGTTGGGGCTTGAAAAACGCATCGTAGACGGAGTAGGCGTCCGCCTGCAGATACCCTTTGTATCCTTCCAGAAATTTCGCCGGACCGGCGCGCGATCGAGTGGGCGTGTAGTCGTACACAATCACCGGATGATGAACATCTCCGACATAGGGCCAGATCCGTCCGATTCTGGCAAAAGGAAGTCTCCGGTCCAACACCTTCACGCTGGTATCGTCGGTGCCGATCACCTTGGAGCTCAACAGCTCCTTTTTCATCAATCGGTACAAAGGATCGAGCAACGCCGCGCACTGCGCCATCCAGCCGCCCACGGTCTTACGCGAGATCTCGATGCCGTGCCGCTCGAACATCTTTTCCTGCCGGTGCAGCGGCTGATGGTCGGCCCATTTCGCCACGATCACTTGCGCCAACAGACTGGCTCCCGCCGTCCCCTTCTCGATCGGCTGCGGAGGCTTGCTGGCGGTCCGCACCGTGCAGTCGCAGGCATACTTCAGGCAAACGTCCTGAATCACCTTCATCGAGGCCGGGATGTATTCGTAGCGTTCGCTGGTTTCTTCGGCAATCAACCGCAGGTCCTTGCCGCAGCCGGCACAGTGCTTCTCGGCCTCGCTCAGGTCGTGAACCATTCTCTCTCGCTTCAGATGCCGCGCCCGCGGTTGACGCCCGCCGCGCTTCTGGCTCGGCGCTTCCTTGGGCGCCGCCCCGGCTCCCGCATCGCCATCGAGGTCGTCGTCATCCTCGCCGGCAGCGGATTCGTCTTCCGTATTCCGTGCCTGCCAGGCCGCCTCGAACAGCGCCAGTTGCTCTTTCGACAACTGCTCGCTCTTACGGCTGTGTTGCGCTTCCAGCAGTTCGCGCAGCAGAGTCTGAAACTTGCTCTGCTCGGCCAGGGAACGATCCAGTCGGTCGGCCAGATCCACGAGAATCTTCCGCAGCGTCTCTGCATCCCGCGGCAAACTGTTCGGATCGATCGGCACCGTGCATTTAGCTTACGCGGAAACCGGTCCATTTCCAACAGAAGACATTCTTGGATAGAAATGTTTTATACGTCCTCACGCCGGTAGCGTTTTTGCCGTTTCGCTGTGCTCAGATCGATACCGCTCAACAGCGCCCCTAATTCCTGCACCGTGATCTCCCGACGCCGTTCTGCGCCGTCCTCAAACGGTACTGCGTACGTCCCTTCCTCCAACCGCTTGCTCCAAACGGCGAAACCGTCGCGGTCCCAGTACAAAATCTTCACGCGGTCCTTCCGCCGGCTGGAAAAAACAAAGAGGTGGCCGGCGAAGGCGTCCAATTCCAGGTGGTCGCGGACCAGCGCCTGCAGACTGTCGAAGCTCTTGCGCATATCGCACGGCGTGAGGCAGAGGTACACCCGCACGCTGGCTGGCAGGTGGATCATCCCCGCAGCACGTCCAGCACGGTCCGCAAGGTCGTGATATCCACCCCAGCGCCGATGCGTAACCGCTCGCCGGTCGCCAAAACCAGTTCCAGGGCAGGTTCCGTCGTGCGCTCCTGCCGACGCGGGCTCCTCTCCACCAAGGCAAACCGCACCGGCCCGCTTTGCTGGAGCCGTTTCCGCCAGGCATAGAAGGAGTACTCCGTCAGCACATTTTCTTTGCAGAACTGCTTTACAGATTTTCCGCTGCGCTGTTGGGCAGCGATTCGTTCGGCCCACTCGATTGCTTTCGGGTTGGCCGGCCCCGTCTCGATGGCAGTGTCACCCATGACACCAGAATGCAGCGCCTGCCGGTGCTTCAGAAAGAGCGGTTCACGAGCCGCTTACGCTGTTTCTGCGATTCCGTTTGCATAATAGGGAATCACGGAAGTTCCGTCTGGGCTATTACCGAATAGCTGCGGGCCGATCCTATTGGTTGTTGTGTCGAAGAGGTAAGCGGTCGTACTCGCCTGAGCATTGGGCCCAAGAAAGACCACCGCATCGTGGCCCGCCGGATTAACGGCCATGCCGGAAATAGAATAATTGTACGAAAATCCTTTCCAAATAACGGTCAGGGAAGCTGTGTCGACCACTGCGAGGTAAGGGCCTGCGAGTTGCGGATTCCATACATAGAGTGAGCGGCCGTCCTGACTCAAGGCCAGATTCCCCCGCAGCCGGTCAATTTGCTGTTTGAAAACCAGAGTCTTGGCATCATAGATACATATTCCGCCCTTGGTCGTGCATCCAGTGGATGGCGGCGTGCACCCGTTCGGGCAACTCAGGTAAACATACAATGTGCTGTTGTCGGGAGAAACCGCAATGTCATGTACAAACAAGTTGAATGGAAAGGTTAGTGTCTTGTTGGGAGGTAAGAGTCGCCGTACTGATCTCTACGATTCCGCCGGATGTGGCGGTGGCAGTCTGAACATACACCGTAGAGCCGTCAGAGCTTATCACTGCCTTTTCACCCTGGCCAACCAAACTCACAGAGTTCAGCAACTGCCCCGTCTGTCCGGAAACTACATTCAGCACACCCGAGTTGAGTCCACCCGCCTCCGCCGGAATATAAAGGGTGTTGTCGTCACTTCCCACCGCAAACGTCGTTCCTGTTCCGAATCCGTCGCTGAAGACGTTAACCAGCTTCCCGGTTGACGTGCTGAAGCTCACCACGTCCTTGGAATACGAATTCCCCAGAATGTACCCCAGGGTCTGAGCCTGAGCCGGAACTGCTGTCATTACCGCAAACGCAATGAAAATCGTGTTTTTCTTCATGACTTGTCCTCCGAACACTTGATCCCGTACAGCCATTCCCAAGGATTCGCAACCGCTCCCGTCTATGGCAGTTCCCAGACGATCACCGCCGTAAAACGTACACCGAACCAAAAACCCGAACTGCTTGGCCGGGACTCTTAGCGAACGCTTCCATGCTTCTCCATTAGCCATGATCTATTGGGTCTTGAACAATACCGCCCCGCTGATCGTGACACCGCCGACCGCCTGCGTCACGGGATTAACCAACGATGGACTGAGCGAGAAAACCATGGTGCGGCGTATGGTGAAACTGTAACTGGGGTTTTGAAAACTCGTGAGGTTGCCACAAGTGCCGTATTGGCTCGCTTCGTCAAAATTCAGGTGGCCGCAATTACCGAACCGAGTCGTGATTCCTTCTAGGCCACAATCCGTATAAGAGTTTCCTACAGACAAAAGTTGCTCGCAGTTCAGCGTTCGCACATCTTGCATGTTCGAGTAAGATAGGCCAAATTGCCCGTCGTAATCGAGGAACTGCTATTCCTTACCAGGATCGTGACTAGCCCCTGGCCGGTTGATGCAGGCGGGGAGGTTGGTGGCGAGATTGTCAGGCTTGTGCCCGTGATGGCGGTTCCGGTCACAGTCCCTAGATTGGAGATATTGCCGCTGGCATCGATCTGAGCGGGGGTGGCACTCACCAAAGGAGTGCTTCCACTTGCTCCCACGATCACTGTGCTCGGAGTAAAGCTGCCGGCAGACGTTTGAACGTTACTTTGGCCCAGGAGCCGGAATGCCGTGGATAGTACGAATAGTACAATCGCCACGAAAACTCGCAAATGCCGCGTCTCTCTCCAGCAGCGCACGTGTAGGATCATACGCTCGAATTCGCCTCGCGGTCAAGGACTTTCTACCTGGTATTCTTACGGGTCATCCCACCCTGCGCCAACTGACAGCGCGCCCGCATTTGTGATCCCCGCATAATTCTGTGGCCGTAACCCTCCTCTTTCCTTCGACTTACTCCCAACCCCCACACGTATTGCCGGCGCCGGATTCCCCGGTCACACGGGCAGCAAATTTATATTTCATTTAAATTCCTCCTCTTATCCGATATCTTTGGCTGCCTCCCCCTGCTCGCCTGCTACTGTGTGGCTGAGGAAGAAAACTGCATGTCCACTCCATCGCAAATCGACGCGAATCGTCTCAACGCGCAAAAATCCACCGGTCCTGTTACGGCATCCGGACTCGCTGTTTCTCGTTTCAACGCTTTGAAAACGGGCATCCACGCCAAGTCCCAGGTCATCCCCGGAGAGGATCCGGCCGAGCTCGAACAACTCGCCGCGGACTACCATCGGCAATGCCGGCCCAGCACTCCCGAACAATGTTTCCTGGTCGATACCTTGATCAACGCCGATTGGCTGCTTCGCCGTTACCACAAAGTGGAAGCCCAGCTCTGGGCTCTCCCTTCCGACGATCCCAATCCCACCACCAACCTCGCCGAAATCTTCGAGCGCCGCCGCAAGACGTTCGTCCTCGTTCATCGCAAGATCGCCGCCCTGGAGCGGTCCTATTACCGTGCGCACAAGGAACTAAAGGAAGCCCAGCAGCCCGCGGACGAACCCGCCAAACCAGTCTCCCAAGAGGAATACATCGCCGCGTTGGCTTCGTTCTGCGCTCCTCCTTATGCGCCCACGCCCGCACGCGCCGCTGCGCCGCCCCAACCGCGCCCGCCGCTCGATAATCCCGCGCTGCGCCTCTGAACGGGGCCGGCCCACCTTAAGAAAGGAGCAAAAACCAGCCAGACTGCCCCCCAACCCAGCTCGCCCGCCCCTACAGTCGCGGCCGGTGCGTCCGAAACCCATAGCTTGACACCAGACCTCTATTCTGTAAAATTTAAGTTAGGGCGAATAAAAAGCGAATATGGGCGCCGCGCTCCTGCAAAAACAGTTCGAATCGGTCTTGGCCGGCCCTCTCGGCTGGCAAGTCCGGCCCACGCCGGAAATGGTTCGGACCGGCATTTCGCAAGTAGATGCGGCCATCGGAGGTCTGCCGCGCGGCTGTCTCACCGAGATTTTCGGCCCCGCCTCATCCGGGCGCGCCAGCCTGCTCGCTTCCATTCTGGCCGCGGCCACGGAGCGCGAAGAGGTTTGCGCCCTGGTCGATGCCGAAGATGCCTTCGACCCGCTTTCCGCCGCGGCGGCTGGGGTCCGGCTCGAGAAATTGCTATGGATCCGCTGCAATCACAACGCCGAGCATGCCCTGAAAGCCGCCGATCTGTTGATCCACGGTGGCGGCTTCGGACTGGTGGCCCTGGACCTGGGTGACACGCCTCCGCCAACCGCGCGGCGCATTTCTCTCACTTCCTGGTTCCGGCTGCGGCGCGCCGTCGAGAACACCGCCACAGTTTTGGTCGCGGTGGCGCGGCAATCCAATGCCAAAACCTGCGCTTCCCTCATGCTGGAATGCACGCGCGAACGGGCGTGCTGGCGGGGCGGAACCAAGCTGCTGCGCGGCATCCAGGTGCGCGTGATGCGGCGCAAGCCGGCGCGCGCGGTTACGGCCGTTTACGACGCCCCCGCATTGGAGTAGCCATGTTTGCGGCGCTTCACGGTCCCGAGGGCTCTGGTTTGCGCAATCTGGCTTTTGATTTTTCTCCGCTGGTGGAGCAGACCGCGCCCGATACCGTCACCTTCGATGTCTCCGGCTTGGAGCGGCTCTTCGGTTTGCCGCAGGATATCGCCGCCGCCATTCGCCGCCGCGCGCACGAAACCGGCATACAGGCCAACCTCGCCCTGGCGATGAATCCCGATGCCGCCATCTGCGCCGCCCGTGGCTTTGCGGGTATCAGCATCCTCCCCCAAGGCGACGAGGCCAAATTCCTGGGGACTTTGCCGCTTGCCTTGCTGGCGCCTTCCCCCGAGTTGCAGGAGACACTCGATCGCTGGGGCATCCGCCGCTTCCAGGAATTGGCCGCGCTGCCGCCGCTCGGCATTGCCGAACGGTTGGGCGCCGAAGGCCTCCGTCTGCGTTCTCTGGCGCGCGGAGAAGTCGAACGGAAACTGCTTCCGCTCGAAGAGCCTCTGCAATTTCAAGATGAGCTGGAATTGGAATATCCGGTGGAATTGCTGGAACCGCTGGCATTCGTGCTCTCGCGTCTGCTCAGCGGGCTGACCACGCGTTTAGCCACTCGCGCCCTGGCCACCAACGAATTGCGGCTCACACTGCGGTTGGAAAACGGCGCCGCCCACGAGCGCACGCTGCGTCTGCCCGTGCCTTCCGTGGACAATCGCGCGTTTTTGAAGCTGTTGCATCTCGATCTGGAAGCGCATCCACCTTCTGCGCCAATCGTGCATGTTCGCCTGGAAGTGAACCCGGTGAAGCCGCGCGCCGCCCAGACCGGGCTGTTTCTTCCCGTAGCGCCCGAGCCCGTCAAGCTGGAACTGACCCTCGCCCGGATCAAGAAGATTGTGGGGGAAGAGCGTGCCGGGTCGCCCGAACTGCTGGATTCGCACCGCCCGCAAGCCTTTCGTATGGCGGAATTCGGACGCGCCCGGCCGCAAGGACGTCCGCCGATCCGCGTGCAACTCGCCTTGCGCCTGTTTCGGCCGCCGCGCGCCGCCCTGGTGCAGGTGGATGCCGGACGCCCGAGCTATGTGACAGCCTCAGGCGTCCGCGGGCGTGTGCTGGAATTGGCCGGCCCCTGGCGTACCTCGGGCGATTGGTGGACCGTCGATCCATGGTCGCGCGATGAATGGGATATTGCATTGAGCGATGGCGCGCTCTACCGCCTCCTTTGCGAGCCGCGCGGCTGGTTCGTAGAAGGTAGTTATGACTGAACGCCCCCCCTCCGGACACGCGGCGAAAGCCGCGTCCTACGTCGAGCTCCACGCCCGCTCCGGCTTCAGTTTCCTCGAAGGCGCTTCCATCCCCGAGGAACTGGCCGGCGCCTGCCAGCAGTTCGGCATGCAAGCCATGGCACTTGTGGACCGCAATGGTGTCTACGGTGGCCCGCGCTTCCACATGGCCGCCCAGAAAACCGGCATCCGCGCGCATATCGGTTCAGAGGTCACCTGCACCAACGGCGTTTCCTATCCGCTGCTTGTCAAGTCGCGCGAAGGCTACTGCAACCTGTGCCGCCTGGTCACCCGCATGAAGCTGCGCGCCAAAAAAGGCGAAGGCGCCGCCACCCTGGAGGAACTGGCGGAATTTTCCAAAGGCCTCATTTGCCTGACGCGCCATCCCGATGAACGCCTGCTCGAGATTTTCGGCAAACACAACCTCTATGCCGAACTGCAGCGCCACTATCACCGGGAAGAGGAAGCGCGCAATCAGGCGATCGTCGAGCGGGCGCGCCGGCTGGGCATTCCGCTGGTCGCGACCAACGGCGTGGCCTATGCCACTCCGCCGCAGCGCGAGCTGCTCGATGTGTTCACCTGCATCCGTAACAAGGTGACGCTCGCCACGGCCGGCCGCCTGCTGGAGCGCAATTCCGAGCGCCACCTCAAAACACCCGCGGAAATGGCGCTCCTGTTCGCCGACCTTCCCGAGGCCATTGCCAACACGCTCGAAATCTCCTCGCGCCTGGAGTTCACACTTGCCGATCTCGGCTACGAATTTCCGCGCTATCCCGTGCCTCCCGGCGAAACGCAGATGTCCTTTCTTCGCAAGCTGGCCAATGAGGGTGCGCGCCTCCGCTACGATCCCTACCACCAAAAAGCGCGCCTCCAGATCGAGCGCGAACTGGCGCTCATCGAAAAGCTGCAACTCCCCGGCTACTTTTTGATCGTTTGGGACATCGTGCGCTTCTGCCGCGAAAACGGCATCCTGGCGCAGGGACGTGGTTCGGCCGCCAATAGCGCGGTGTGCTACGCGCTGCAGATCACGGCCGTCGATCCCGTCGGCATGGAACTCCTGTTCGAGCGCTTTCTTTCCGAAGAGCGCGGCGAATGGCCCGATATCGATATCGACCTGCCTAGCGGTGATCAGCGCGAGCGCGCCATCCAATATGTCTACGAGCGCTTCGGCAAGCTGGGCGCGGCCATGACCGCCAACGTCATCACCTATCGCGGCCGCTCCGCCGCCCGCGAAGTGGGCAAGGCTCTGGGATTCGAAATCACCACCCTGGAACGGCTCAGCAGCCTGGTGCGCGCCTGGGAATGGAAAGACCCCAAAGACACTACCGAGCGCCAGTTCCGCGAAGCCGGTTTCGACCTCCACCATCCCCGCGTCCGCAAATTTTTCGAGCTCTACGAAATGGCGCAGGATTTGCCGCGGCACCTCGGCCAGCACTCCGGCGGCATGGTGATCTGTCAGGGTGCTCTCGATTCCGTGGTGCCGCTCGAACCGGCCACCATGCCCGGCCGCGTCGTCGTGCAGTGGGATAAGGAAGATTGCGCCGATATGGGCATCATCAAGGTCGATCTGCTCGGCCTGGGCATGATGGCGGTGATTGAAGAGTGTCTCGACCTGATTCCCAAAGTGTATGGCGAACAGGTCGATCTCGCCCACCTGCCGAAGGATGATCCCGCCGTCATGGAAGCCCTTCAAAAAGCCGATACCATCGGAATGTTCCAGGTGGAAAGCCGCGCGCAGATGTCCTCCTTGCCGCGCATGATGCCGCGCAAGTTTTACGACATCGTAGTGCAGGTTGCCATCATCCGTCCCGGCCCCATCGTGGGCAAAATGGTGCACCCGTATTTGAACCGCCGGCAAGGCCGGGAGGCGCCCGATTGCCTGCACCCTTCGCTCGAACCGGTGCTGCGGCGCACGCTGGGGGTTCCGCTGTTTCAGGAGCAACTCTTGCGCATGGCCATGATCGCCGCCGGCTTCACGGGCGGCGAGGCGGAGGAACTGCGCCGCGCCATGGGATTCAAGCGCTCCGAAAAACGCATGGCCGATATCGAAGTGAAACTGCGTGCCGGCATGGAAAACAACGGCATCACTGGAGCGGTGCAGGAATCCATCGTGCACTCCATCACCGCATTCGCTTTGTACGGCTTCCCGGAATCGCACGCCGCCAGCTTCGCTTTGCTGGCCTATGCCAGCGCCTATTTGAAGTGCCGCTACCTGGCCGCGTTCACCTGCGCCATGCTGAATAACCAGCCGATGGGCTTCTATTCCCCAGCCATCTTGATCAAAGATGCCCAGCGCCACGGACTCCGCGTGTTGCCAATTGACGTAATGTGCTCCGACTGGAATTGCACCGTGGAGCAACCCTGTCTACGTCTCGGTCTCCGTTACGCCAAAGGTCTCCGCGAACAAACCGGCCGCGCTATCGTGCGCGCTCGGCCTTTCACCAGCGTGGATGACCTCGCGCAGCGCGTCCCCGAGTTGCGGAAGGATGAAATCAACCGCCTGGCGGAAATCGGCGCGCTCAATTCGCTCGACCGCCTGCACCGCCGCGATGCACTCTGGCAAGCCCAGCGCGCCATTCTCCCGGTTGGTCCGCTGCTCGAATCCCAGGAAGAAAAGGGCCAGCCTTCACCGCTCGCGCGCATGCACACGGAAGAGCGCTTGTGGGCCGATTACCGCGGCACCGGCATGACCATAGGCCGCCATCCCATGGCCTATCGCCGCGCGGAAATGAACGCGCTGGGTATCACCCGCGCCGTCGATCTCGCCGCTGTCCCCGACGGCCGGCTGGTGCGCATCGCCGGCGCCGTTATCGTGCGCCAGCGCCCCGGCACCGCCAACGGCTTCGTCTTTTTGAGCATGGAAGACGAAACCGGCATCATGAATGCCATCGTGACCCCGCCCATGTTCGACCGCTACAAATTCCAGGTTCTGAGCGAGCCCTTCCTGCTCATCCGCGGCGTGCTGCAAAACCTGGACGGTGTCATTTCCGTGAAGGCCGGCCACATCGAAGGCCTGCGCGCCGGCGCCGCCGCCGAATCACACGATTTCCACTAAACCGGCCTCACTCACTCTCCCATTGCCTTAATGATTACCCGCTTGGCGCGCTGGCCGTCGAATTCCGCGTAATAGATCTGCTGCCAGGGGCCGAAGTCCAGTTTGCCCTTGGTGACTGGCACGATCACCTCGTGGTGCACCAGCAGACTTTTCAAATGCGAGTCGCCATTGGTTTCTCCAGTCCGATGATGCCGATAGTCCTTGCGGAAAGGCGCCAGCTTCTCCAGCCATTCATCAATGTCCGCGAGCAACCCATCTTCTGCATCATTGATCCAGACGCCCGCGGTGATATGCATAGCCGAGACCAGAATCATCCCTTCCTGCATCTCACTCTTGCGCAACGCGGCCTCCACTTGAGGCGTAATATTAATATATTCGCGGTGTTTCCCGGTTTTGAAAGTCAAATACTCGGTATAGAATTTCATATCGCGATCTTACGATGGAAACCCCTGGGCCTGGCATCGCCCGCATTTTGCTGGTGGACGACGAACCACCGCTGCTCAAAATGATGGCCGTCTATCTGCAGCGGCTGGGATATTCCACCACCACCAGTTCCAGCACCGAAAAGGCATTGGCCCTGGTGCGGGCCGATCCCGGCAGTTTTGCCATCGCGGTTCTGGATGCCACCATGGAAGGCTTGAGCATGGAGGAACTGGCCCGGGAACTGCTCCGCGCCAATGCTTCCCTGCGCGTGCTCGCCGCCAGCGGGTACCCTGTGGATATGAGTACTTTGGAAGCTGCCGCCCCCGGGCGCGTGGGGTTCCTGCTGAAACCCTTCTCACCGGAGATGTTGGCGAATAGCCTGCGGAGGATGCTTGCCGGGCAAGAAGAAGACGTTTAGGTTGACGCAGGAAGTCAAAGCCATCGCTCGCGAACGCGTCGGTCCCATTCCCGCCGGCAAAGCGATCGAGCCGAAAGCCTCGCGCAAGAAGCCAAAACACAAGAAACGAGTGTCCGAGGACATGCTATGAGCCCGGCGCCGGCCAGCCGGCGCGCACCGCTTGTCCTCTCGCGCCGCGAACTCCTGGCCTTCGGCTGGTTTCCTTTCTTCCGGCCGAAACACATCAGCCTCGGTGGGGCGCGCTTCCGCATCGTGCGCAATGGGAACTCCAAGCGGCGCTACCTGGTCATCCACGGAGACGAAGAGACCGCGCGGGAAGTTCTGACGAAATTCCTCGAGTCCCACGAAGGTATCGGTTATATCATCGAAACCCATACGCGCAACGTGCCGATTGAGGGAGGCATGCTCGATCCGAACCGCATGTTCTCCCGCTCCGGCGCTGCCGCCAACCTGAAAATGCTCAATCCGGAGTGGAGCCAGCAACAGATCGATTCCGCGCTCAATCTTTTGGACCGCGGGCGGGAGCATCTGGTGAAAGCGTTCTTTCCACCGGATCGCGGGCTGCTGGTTGCTTTGCACAACAATTCGGAGCAGTACTCGGTTGCCGATGAAGAGCCGATCAGCGATGCCGGGTCGATCCGCGAGCCGGACAACCTACACGCCTTCTTTCTCTGTACCGATCCCGCCGATTTTGCCTTGCTGTCGCAATCGCCCTACAACGTCGTGCTGCAGAACAAGAAACCCCAGCAGGACGATGGTTCGCTCTCGCGGCTGGCGGCCAGCCGCGGTGTCCGCTACTTGAATCTGGAGGTGCGGCGGGGAAACACTGACCGGCAGGCCGAAATGTTGCGATGGGTGGATTACAATCTGCCGTAAGCGAATGGGCACGCGGCGCCAGCCGCGTCGTCGGCCGGAAGCAAACGCGGCTTCGCCGCATGTCCGCCGTTACATGAAGTAGTCTTTGACCTTCTCGAACAGGCCCTTTTCTGCGGGTGCATTGTCCACTGGCAGCGTATCGCGCAACTGTTCCAACAGTTTTCGTTGTTCGCGTGTGAGTCGCGAAGGGATCTGCACCGCCGCATGAATATACAGGTCGCCACGCCCGTTCCCATTGACCATCGGTACGCCCTTATGGCGCAGGCGGAATTGCGCCCCGTGCTGCGTTCCTTCCGGAATCTTGAGCTTGTAAGGGCCTTCCAGCGTCGGCACTTCAATGTCGCAGCCAAGCGCCGCCTGCCCAATGTTGAGAGGGATGGTGCAGTGCAAATCCTGCTCGTGGCGCTCGAAGAAGGGGTGCTCGCGCACTTTGAGGAAGACGTACAGATCGCCTGAAGGCCCTCCGTTGCCGCCGGGCTGCCCTTCGCCTCCCAGCCGCACGCGCGTGCCGTCATCCACCCCTGCCGGGATATTCACTTTCAGTTTGCGCTGTACCTGCTGGTAGCCATGCCCCCGGCATTGGCTACAGGGATTCTTGATAATCTGTCCCGATCCGTTGCAAGTGCTGCAGGTGCGCCGGATGGAGAGGAAGCTCTGTTGATAGAGAACTTCGCCGCGTCCATGGCAAGTTGGGCAAGTGGTGGAGCCGCTACCCGGCTCGGCGCCAGTACCACGGCACTTGGTGCAACTCTCCATGCGCGGAACTTGAATTTCGGCGTTTAACCCCGAGACCGCTTCTTCAAAGCTGAGTTCCAGGTCGAACCGGATGTCTTCGCCGCGTTGCGCCCGGCTGCGGCGGCGCCCGCCGGCGGTTCCGAACAGATCGCCAAAACCGAAGAAATCCCCCAGAATATCGCTGAAATCCTGGAACGTTTCGGGATTGAATCCGCCGCCTCCCGCCGCTCCTTGCAAGCCAGCGTGCCCGAAACGATCGTATGCGGCGCGCTTCTGCGGGTCGCTCAGCACGCTATAGGCCTCGGAAGCTTCCTTGAATTTCTCTTCCGCGGCAGGATCGTCCGGATTGCGGTCCGGGTGGAATTTGAGCGCCATTTTGCGGTAGGCGCCCTTAATTTCTTGCTCGCCCGACTCCCGGCCTACGCCGAGCACCTCGTAATAATCTCTTTTTGACACGGAATCTGCTATGGCCTTACCGCGACTTTCACCATGGCTGGCCGGAGCAGCCTGCCTTTGAAATTGTAGCCCCTCTGGAATTCTTCGAGAATCGTCTGATCTTCCACTTCATCGGTGTGGACCCGGTCCACGGCTTGGTGTAAGTTGGGGTCGAACTTCCGGCCTGCCGTTTCAATCGGTTCGAGTCCCAGCCGCTTCAAAGTTTCATAAAGCCGCTGATAGATCAATTCGACGCCCTTTGCATAGTTCCGGTCGGCGGTTTCGACCTTGAGCGCGCGCTCGAAATCATCCAGAACCGGCGTCAGTTCCCTGACCAGATCCATGGCCGCGTACTGCAGATAATCCGACCGCTCCCGCTCAAACCGGCGGCGCGCGTTATCGAATTCGGCGCGGCTGCGCAGCAGGCGATCCTGCAAATCGGCCTTCTCAGCCGCCAGTTGATCGCGTTCCGCCGAAATGGCGGCCACTTGGCCTTCCACCGTCACGGCGGGCACAGGTTCATCGGCGGAACCGTTATTTGGATTGTCAGGATTCTCGCTACCCACTGCTTTTAGCTTACCAAAGCGGCGTCTGCCGCCCATTTAGAACTGAGCGCTTTCCAGCGCCCGGCTGGTCTGTAAGACAGCCGCCATTACGCGTTCGTATTGCATGCGCATGGGGCCCAGCACGGCTACTTTGGCCGGGAGACCGCCGGCCATCCGGACTGTCATGCCAATTAAGGCCAAGTCTTTCATCGCCGGATGCACTTGTTCCAGGCCCACGTGCACTCGAAGCTCGCCGGGCTGCTGTTCTAGAAAGCGATCCAGCAACTCAATCAGCCGCTGTTTCTCTTCCAGTGCCCGCAATAAGTCGCGCAGTTTTTCACGCGTAAGGTGCAGATCGAGGCCGAGCAGGTTGGAAGCGCCTTCCATATGCACTTCCGGCACCGTATCTACCTCGAGCAAGCCTTTCTGATAGAGCAACTCCAGTTTTCGCTCCGTGGCGGCGTAGAGTGCGCGTTCTTCCGCCATGCGCCGCATCAACTCCCGGCGTGCGGCCCCCAATTGCCATCCGCTGAAATTCCGGTTTACATAATTACGGATCGAGACCAGTTCGTCGGCACTCACGGGTTCATCCAGTGCCAGCACCCGGTCGCGCACCATGCGGTCGCGTGTAACGAGAATCATCAAGACGCGGCTATCACCCAGGCTCACCAGTTCCAGATGGTCTAGTTCCTGCGCCAAGGCGGGGATGGCGGCGGCAATCCCCACATTCCTGGTGAGCTCCATCAGAATGTGACTGGATCGTTCGACGCGCTCTTCCACGGAAAGGAGTTCGCTTAGTTCTTCTCGGAGCCGCTCGGAGCCTACCGCGGCGATGCGGCTCGCGCTCAGGGATGCGACGTAGAACCGAAAAGCTTTCTCGGTAGGCACCCGTCCGGCTGAGGTATGTGGTTGCGAGAGGTATCCCTCATCCGCCAGATCCGCCATTACGTTACGGATCGATGCAGGACTCAGCGATTCGTTACTCCGCTTCGAAATGGTCCGCGAACCGACTGGTTCGCCGTCCTCTATATAAGCACGTACGATTGCAGACAGAATCTCGGAGTGTCGAGTGGCAAGCGGCGCGTCGCTTTTCATAGCCCCCTGGGTTTTCCCTAGAAACCATTGTAATCTGATGAAAGTAAAGGGTCAAGTTTGAACGTACTATGCCTGTCCTAACCAGCAGTGTGGATTCTCGCTCAGAGGCGTTCCGCGCGAATGCCGCCGCGATGGAATCTCTAGTGGCCGATTTGCGGGCGCAAACGGAGCGAATCCGGCAGGGCGGTAGCCGGAGTGCTCGAGAGAAGCACCTCGCGCGCGGTAAATTGCCGCCTCGCGACCGTGTTCAGACTTTGCTGGATCCGGGTTCGCCGTTCCTGGAACTTTCCCCGTTGGCGGCTCACGGCATGTATGGCGAAAACATCCCGGCGGCGGGGATTATCACGGGGATTGGACGCGTGTGCGGCCGCGAATGCATCGTCGTCGCTAACGATGCAACCGTGAAGGGCGGCACCTACTATCCCATCACCGTGAAGAAGCATCTGCGCGCCCAGGAAATCGCTCTGGAAAACCGCCTGCCATGCATCTACCTGGTCGATAGCGGCGGTGCCAACCTCCCCCACCAGGACGAACTATTCCCCGACGCGCAGCACTTCGGCCGCATCTTCTACAACCAGGCGCGCCTCTCGGCCGCGGGCATCCCGCAGATCGCGGTTGTGATGGGGATGTGTACGGCGGGCGGCGCCTATATCCCCGCCATGTGCGATCAAACCGTGATCGTGCGCAACGAGGGAACGATTTTCCTCGGCGGTCCGCAATTGGTGAAAGCCGCGACGGGCGAGGTGGCCACGGCTGAGGAGATCGGCGGCGCTGACGTGCACTCGCGCACGTCCGGCGTCACCGACTATTACGCGCAGAACGACACGCACGCGCTGGCGATGGCGCGCGGCATTGTGGCGGCCCTAAATACGAGGAAGTGCCCGCAGGCCGAGCTTCGCAAGGTATGCGAACCGCGTTACGATCCCTTGGAACTGCGTGGCGCGGTGCCAGCCGATATCCGCCGCCCTTATGACGTCCGCGAAGTCATCGCGCGGCTCGTCGATGGAAGCGAGTTCGATGAGTTTAAACAACTCTATGGGACGACCCTGGTCACCGGCTTCGCCCACATCTGGGGATATCCTGTGGGAATCATTGCGAACAACGGCATCCTCTTTTCCGAGAGCGCCCTCAAGGGCACGCATTTCATCGAGCTATGCTCGCAACGCGGCATTCCGCTGATCTTCCTGCAAAACATCACGGGTTTCATGGTGGGCAAGAAATACGAAGCCGGCGGGATCGCCAAAGATGGCGCGAAGATGGTGACTGCCGTCTCCGGCACGTCCGTTCCGAAGTTCACCGTGATCATCGGTGGGAGCTTCGGCGCGGGCAACTATGGAATGTGCGGCCGGGCTTATAGCCCGCGCTTTCTCTGGATGTGGCCCAACGCGCGGATCTCAGTGATGGGAGGCGAGCAGGCCGCGAGCGTGCTGGCTACGGTGCGCCGGGATAACCTCGAAGCCGAAAGCAAAACGTGGAGCGCCGAAGACGAGGAGCGCTTCAAAGCCCCCATCCGCCAGCAGTACGAGACCCAGGGCCACCCCTACTATTCGAGCGCTCGCCTCTGGGATGACGGCGTGATCGACCCGGCGGACACGCGCATGGTGCTGGCGCTCGGGCTTTCGGCCGCGCTCAACGCACCGATTGAACGGACGCAATTCGGCGTGTTCCGGATGTGAACCGTCGGTTCGGCGGAATAGGCTCACAGAGTAATCCTTAATCCTGTATTCCCAATTGATTTCTTGAAGCTAAGAATTGATACTGATTCGGAAGGCGGCGGATTGGTGACCGGTTACCTCAGGAGGAACATGAAAAAGTGCCTGCAGAAACATCTGAGAGTGCTGCCGCTAGCTTGCGCTGTAGTAGCAATGATTCCAGAAAGGCTGCCAGCGCAGTATACCGAAACAATCCTGCTCCAGTTTGGGAATCCGGGCACTGTTGGATTAGATCCTATGGCAGGTGTAATACTCGATTCCGCTGGCGACGTCTATGGGACCGCGCTGGGGAGTTCCACCGCATGCACGGGAGTGGTGTACAAGGTCGACACTTCGAACCACGAGACCGTGCTTTACTGCTTCACAGGTGGCATTGACGGGGACATTCCCTATTCGGAGTGGTGGGCGACTCGGCCGGCAATCTCTACGGGACAGCCGGCGGGGGTGCCAACAATGCGGGCGTGGTGTACAAAGTGAACCCATCCGGCCGCGAAACGATGCTGCACACTTTTACTGGCGGCTCCGATGGCGGTTCTCCGTTCGCCGGTGTGATCCGTGACTCGGCTGGAAATCTATATGGGACGGCGTGGGGTGGCGGCGCGGCGAATCACGGTGTCATCTATAAACTCGACGCGTCTGGAAATTTCACGGTGCTGCACAACTTCACTGGCGGCCCCGACGGTGGACGGCCTTATGCAAGTCTGATCCAGGATTCGGCGGGCAACCTCTACGGCACGACATTTGCCGGAGGTGCAGACAACCAGGGAGTAGTTTTTAAGGTCAATACGTCAGGGCACCTGACGGTACTCCACAGTTTCACAGGGGGACCCGCGGGCGCTGATGGCGCTTACCCGTTTGCGGGGTTATCCGGCGACGCAGCGGGTAATCTTTATGGAACAACCGAATATGGTGGTACGGCTGGCCAGGGCACGGTATTCAAGGTGGATACTACCGGCAATGAGACCGTACTTTACAACTTCACCGCTGGCGCGGACGGAGGTCAACCCAAGGCCCGAGTAATTCTTGACACCCAAGGCAACCTCTATGGAACAACTTTGATCGGCGGTGCGCCATCCCATACATGGGCCGGTGTCGTGTTTAAGCTGGATCCAGCAGGCAACGAGACCGTGCTCCACAGCTTCGGCGGCGCTAATGACGGCCGAACCCCCGTAGCTGGCTTGACTCTCGACTCGGCAGGTAATTTATACGGCACAGCCCAGGTAGGTCCGGGCGAATGCAATTGCGGTGTTTTATTCAAGCTCACACCGCAATAACGCGCAAGTCAGCGGAAGCACTTACAGCACCCTACGGCAACGCGAACACCACCAGCCGGTCCGTGGCTACGATCGCGACATATTGCTTGCCGTCTCGGCCCTGGTAGGTTATTGGATTGGCGTTTGCGCGCCGCTCCAGCTTCGTTACCCACAATTGACGGCCTGTCCTCACGTCCAGCGCGCGGAAGCGGTTGTCGTCGGTCGAGCCCACGAGCAACACCACGCCGCCGGTTACGATAGGGCCGGCCAGCGAGGGCCGCCCCGTGTTTTGCCTGGCTTCCGGAAGGCCCTCGGTGATGCCCAGCGGAATCTGCCAGGCGAAATCGCCCGTAGCCGTGTTCACGGCCGTGAGCCTGCCCCAGGGCGGTTTTTGGCACGGCCAGGCAGCGCCGTCGATTCGCACATCGAAATTGCCGCGCCCCGGCCCCGCGCCATCCAGCGTGGTTCGATCGTATGGAACCGGTGAACCTTCGGCGGTCTTCTCGATCCAGCCAAATGCGCCGTCATCCTGCGAAACCACGAATGCGTATCCGGTATTCGGGTCCCATGCCACCCCGCCCCAATTGGCCCCACCCAGACCGCCCGGAAAAACCAGCGAGCTCTTCACCGGCGCTCCCTCGGGCCGATACGCCCACGGCGTGAACGGTCCTTGGTTGTTCGCGCCGCCATTCTTGGCTAGCAATTCTCTACAGGCCTGGGCGTGCTCCGGCGTAGTGTCCTCTGCCGTAACCAGATCGTCCGGGCGAAAGCTGTTGCGCGCGATGGGTGGAGGCTTCACCGGGAATGGTTGCGTCGGAAACGCCTGCTCTCCGGGAACGTCGCTCTTGGGGACGGGGCGCTCTTCCACGCCAAAGACCGGCTGCCCAGTCTCACGATTCAAAATGTACATGTAGCCCGATTTCGTGGTCATCGCCAACGCCGGGATGGTGGTCCCGCCGCGCCGGATATCGAACAACGTAGGCGGAGCCGGCGGGTCGTGATCCCACAGGTCGTGGTGGATCGTTTGAAAGTGCCATTTGTACTTGCCAGTGGCAGCATCTACCGCCACCACGGAATTGCCGTACAGATTCGCGCCTTTGCGGTCGCCGCCGTAAAAATCGGCGGCAGGGGAAGCCAGCGGAAGATAAACCAGCCCTCGCTGCTTATCCACGGTGAAGTAAAACGGCCAGGCGTTCGCACCGGAGCGGTCTTTCCAACTCTCGCCTTCCCACGTATCGTGTCCCGGTTGACCGGGTTGTGCGACGGAGCTGAATTCCCACAGTTTCGCGCCGGTGCGGGCATCGTAGGCTCGCGCGTTGCCCGGAGCGCCAATCGGGCCCGCGGGTGTATTGGCGCCTACCACCGCGACGTTCTTGTAGATTAATGGGACGGAGTTGTAGGGCACCACCATGTCGACTTCGCCTTCGCGGCCGAAACCAGGAGCGAGTTTTCCAGTGTTCGCGCTGAGCGCGATGAGCCTGCGCCCCGCCGTGAAGAGAATGCGCGGTTCGCTGCTGCCCTCGCCCGGCCAGTAGGCCACGCCGCGACGAGAAGGCGTCCCTCCGGTGACCGGATACGTCCAGATCTCTCTGCCCGTCTCCGGGTCGAGCGCCACGACGCGATTGGCGGCCGGCAGATACATCACGCCGTTCACGACAATTGGTGACGCCTCGGAATTGGGACCGCCACCACCTTTCTTGCCGCCTCGCGCCGCCGGCGCAGGCACGTCTGACTGTAGACTATAGCTCCACACCTGAGTCAGCCGGCTGGCATTCGCGGCTGTGATCTGTGCCAGTGGCGAATAGCCGGTGCCCGCGGGGTCGTGACGGTATAGCGGCCAATCGCCGTTTGGGGTTCGAACCGTCGCTCGGGTTGTATTTGTTTGCTGCGCGCCGCCCGATTGCACGAGCAGCGCCGCCGCGACCAGCGTCGCGGGCATAATCCAAGTGAGGCGCATCGTTCTCCTCCCGACGGAACCTGCCCAGTATATCGTTGTGGCCTCAGCGATTGGGCGCGAGATAACCAACATACGAACCGAAACAGAATACGATGAGAATGGGAACCAGGGGCCGGCCGGCAGTTTGCTGTTAAGCGTATGTTCGACAAAATTCTGATTGCCAACCGCGGAGAGATCGCCTGCCGGGTCATCAAAACGGCGCGCCGGCTGGGCATCCGGACCGTGGCGGTCTATTCCGACGCCGATCAGCGCGCACTGCACGTAGAACTGGCGGACGAGGCTTATCCCATCGGCCCGCCTCCGGCGCGCGACAGTTACCTGCGCGGTGACCGCATTCTCGAAGTGGCGCACCGCGCCGGCGCCCAAGCCATTCATCCCGGCTACGGCTTCCTGAGCGAGAACGCCGGTTTCGCCGAAGCTTGCGCATCGGCCGGGATCACCTTTGTCGGACCGCCCGCGGCTGCCATTCGCGCCATGGGACTGAAATCCGCCGCCAAGGACCGCATGTCCCAATCCGGCGTCCCCGTCGTGCCCGGTTATCAAGGCGAGGCCCAGGATTTCCAGGCGTTCTCCTCGGCCGCCGAGCGCATCGGCTATCCTGTCCTGCTCAAAGCGTCCGCGGGTGGCGGCGGTAAGGGCATGCGCGTGGTGGAGCGACCCGCCGATTTGTCCGCAGCTATCGCCTCGGCCAAGCGCGAAGCCGCTTCCTCCTTCGGCGACGATCGGCTGCTTTTGGAGAAATATCTCTCTCGCCCGCGGCACATCGAAATCCAGGTCTTCGCGGACTCGTATGGCAACGTGGTTTCGCTATTTGAGCGCGACTGCTCGCTGCAACGCCGTTACCAGAAAGTCATTGAAGAGGCCCCCGCTCCCGGAATGACAGAAGAGCGCCGCCGCGCCATGGGCGAGGCGGCTTGCGCGGCGGCGCGCGCGATTGGTTACGTCAACGCCGGGACCGTCGAGTTCATTTCGGAAGGCGAGCGCTTCTACTTCATGGAGATGAACACCCGGATCCAGGTGGAGCATCCCGTCACTGAAATGATCACTGGCCTCGACCTAGTCGAATGGCAGTTGCGCGTCGCTTCAGGCGAAGGCCTCCCGAAGACGGCGGACCAGTTGGCGATTCGCGGACATGCGATCGAAGCGCGCATTTATGCAGAAGACGCGGCTCACGATTTCCGGCCTTCGATCGGCACGATCACCCACCTGAAGGCGCCGGGCGAGACTGCACACGTACGTGTGGATACGGGCGTCCGTGCCGGCGATACGATTTCCGTCCATTACGACCCGATGATCGCCAAGCTGATCATTTGGGACCGTGACCGAGCGGCAGCGATTGCGCGACTGCGCGCCGCTCTGGCTGAATATCAGGTGACCGGCGTGACCACCAACATCGCCTTTTTAGCAGCGATCGCCGCGCATGCGGCCTTTTCGGGTGCGACGACGGACACCGGTTTCCTCGGGCGCCATGCCGCTGAACTGGCACCCGAGCGGGCGCCGGCTTCGCGCGAAGCGTGGGCAGCCGCCGTGTGGCAGGTGTTATCCGATCAGCGCCGCGCGGCGGCCGAGCAGGCAGCCGGTTCGGGCGATCCCTGGTCGCCTTGGAACCAGATCAATGCCTGGCGCCTCAACCACGAAGGTTACCTGGATCTGTCATTCCGCGACGCCGATTCTCAGGTAACCATTCGCGTCTACCCGCGCGCGCAAGACCGTATCTACGCCGAACTCCCCGAACAAGCTGGCGAAATCACCGCCGTGGCAGGGTTCCTGATGCTCGATGGAGTCAAACTGCAAACCTCGGCCGTACGCCACGCCGATGAAATTACGGTCTTTCACGGCGGCACTACTTATTCTCTGCGGCTCAGTGACCCGCTCGGTTCAGGAGCAGTGGAGCACGATGCCAGCGGGCGCCTCACGGCGCCCATGCCAGGCCGCATCGTTCAAGTCATGGTCGAGCCGGGAAGCGCGGTCGAGCGAGGTGCGCCACTGTTGGTGCTCGAGGCTATGAAGATGGAGTACACCATTACAGCTCCGGCGGATGGCACGGTGGACCAAGTCCGCTACGCGCCAGGCGACGTGGTCGAAGAGGGCGCCGAACTCATTTCCTTCCGGGAAGGCGAACGCCCGGGTTCTCCTGACCTCAGAAAGTAAATCTGGTCTGAAACTCGATACGCCGATTATTGGCGGCCGAGCCGGCAGCACCCGGTCCGCCGTTAAAACCACCTCCGCCGAAGCCGGTGTTCACAGTGGTCGGCTCGCCGAACTGAGTAGAACTGAGGACGCCTTGATAACCCGCCGGGTTGAAATGGTTCAGCACGTTGGTGAAGTTCACGCCGAAGGTGACGTTATAGCGGTGCTCAGTGACATCACCACTGCCAAAACCGCCTCGGCCACCGCCGCCGCGCGCTCCGCCGCCACCACGACGTCCGCCACCGCCGAATCCACCTCCGGGCAAACCACCTCCCTGCGGCAGTGCCCGGTTATTGCCTCCCCGAACAGGTCCAAATCCGAACACGCGGTAAACGCGCATATTGACGGATACCATCCCTGCCATAGTGAGGTAATTGCGGGGGACAAGATTGGGACTCTGCCCCGGCGCGACGTTCGTCGCAAAATTGCCTAACGGCGTGCAGACGATATCTCCGCCGCAGGCCGCACCGTTGGGAGCGAATGCCGGGCGCGCATTGAAGAGAGTATCGCCATAGAGGTCACTTCCCAGCAGCACATCGTAGGGAGCGCCCGACCGGATGGTGATAAAGGGAGCGAATCGCAGTCCGAGCGGAGCCAGAACAGAACCAACCACTTGGAGATTGTTCCGGCGGTCGAGATTCGACCGGCCGTAATCCAGGGCGAAGTTATACGGATCGGTGGGGAAGCCAGGCAAGTCGTTCGCTTTAGTCAGTGTGTAGTTCACAAACATCGAAACCCGCCGGCTGAAGCGCGTATTGAGGTTGACCATCAACATGTGCTGTTTCAAGAGGGCGCCGGATTCGTACTCGAAGATATTGCCGGCGGAATAGCCATACGGGAACACACCGTTACCAGGCCCCAAAGGCAGCAGCGAATTGAACGTGCCAGGCAAGGGTGTGTTGATGGGAACGGTTTGCGGCAGATGGTTGGTCCGATTATAGGTGTAATTAATGGCGAGAGTGGTATTCCAAGGTAACTGGCGTTCGACACCGATAGCGGTCTGGAGACTGGCATCCGCGCGCAAATTGGAATCGACCGTGTAAATCGAGTTCTGCCCAGGGTTGAGTGACGAAAGCGGCGGGATTGAGGATGCCGATACGGCCCCTGTAGGAGTTGCCTGGAAGAACGTGGGGTTATAAACGGTGTACTGGACTTGGTTCACGCCGTTGTTCAGCAGGGCGCGTTCGAATGGGCCGAACCCGATGCGATCATAAAAAATACCGAAGCCGCCGCGGATAACGGTTTTCTGACGTCCGTTACGGCCACCGCCGGGCGCCCACGCGAAGCCGATACGGGGTGCGATGTCCTTGTAATCGCCGAGGAGGTTTTGGACTTCATAACGCAGCCCCAGACTCAACGTAAAGTTCGGGCGCAGCCGCCAGTCATCCTGCACGAACGGCCCGGCGTCCCAGCGTACCAGGCTGATATAGGACTGCCCGCCTTGAATGGTGAAGCGCGATGGACCGCCCCCGAGCGCCTGGATCTGCGCTCCGGTGAAACCAGCCTGCTGCAGTTGCAGATTGCGCTCATACTGCGCGAGGGCCGAGAGGAATGCAGTCTGCGGGTTCCCATTAGCATCGTAGAGAATCTGATTGGCGCCATTTAGCACGGGTTCCAAACCGCCCGTAAATGTAAACGCTCCGTTGAAACCCTGCGGGCTATTATTGAGATCGCTCTGACGCCGAAACCGTCCTCCAAAGCGCACCGTATGCCGCCCGAGAGTGATAGTGGTGTAATTCTGCAACTCAAAGTGGTGGTTCAGATCGTAAGTGTTGCCCAAACCGTTGCCACCGGTAACGAATTCGTTGGCAACGTTAATCTGAGGAATCTCGTTGCCCAAAGACTGCGTCCAGTTTCTGACATATTGGAAGCGGGTCTCGTTGACCATCCGCGAGCTTAAGATTGCTGTTTCAGTAGCCATCAGGTTCTGGCCATTGCCAGCGGTGTTATAGGCTAAGTCCGAATAAGGTGGTGGCAGGTTATACCTTCCGATCCCGTCGTTATCCCGGGAGTTCAGGCGTTCTTCAAAGCGTACGGTCAGCGTGTGATTGGTGCTCAGTTGGTAATCGATACGCGGAGCGATAAACGTATTAGTTAGCGGAGTGACTACTGCTGTCGTAATCGGACTTACCTGAAAATTAGCGGGATTTAGAAATACCGCATTGGTAACGGCGTTGTCCTGGATGTCGCGGCGGTTGAAATCGACAAAATAGGAAGCACGGCTATTAATCGGCCCGCCAAAGTTCGCACCGAACTGACGATTCGAGTAATTCGGCTTGTTACTCGCTAACGGATTCCGGGAGTTGAACTCAGAATCGCTATCGTTAAAGAAGATGTTACCGCGGAGCTTATCGGTGCCTGGTTTGGTCAGGATCTCGATACGGCCAAAGCCGAGCCGGTCGTATTCCGCCGAAAAAGGGTTCTGGTTGATCCGGATTTCCCGAATGGATTCTTTGGGGGGCAATTGGCCGCCGGTGAAGCCGTCGATATAGAGAGAACCGCCGTTAGGCCCGGCGCCAGGGCCGGCCAGAGCCTGGAGAGCGTCGGAAAGATCGTCCGGATCATCAGGCAGCGCTTCCAGGTCATCACCTTTCAATACCAGCGCCGTGGCATTATTATCGGGCTCAACACTCACAGTTGGGCCGGCCTCGGCGGCGACGGTGACTTCCTGCTTTTCGGTGCTGAGCGAAAGTTGGATCGGAAGTTGCGTCGTGGCGCCAGCAGAGACGGTTACTGGTTTTTCAAATGGCGCAAAGCCGGGATAAGTAAAGTGAATACTGTATTGACCTGGAGCTAATCCCGTAAACGTGTAAGTACCATCAGCCTGAGTCTGTGTAGCTTTCTGCGCGCCAGGACCCGTGATGGTAACTGTCGCTGCCGGAACCACTGCACCAGAATTATCGGTAACAGCACCTTTAATTGCGCCGGTCGATTGAGCCAATACGGCTTCCACCATTAAACCGAAGCATATGAACATCAACCCGAAGCATTTCATGAGTAGCTCAGCTCTTGTTCAAGGGGCGTCCCTGTGGAGAGTGAGGTTACCCCGCTGCGGGGGATCAGGGATATCGATAAACGCTATGATCGAGATAGCTCAATGGGGCCATAGACCGCTGACTCATTGGAGTCCACCGCAGGCGTGTTACCAAGGTGTGCTTCGCAACGTTTACAGGACTTCGGCATTAGTCATAGGCATCGAGGCGGCCGGTAATCTTCGCCACCATCACTTCGGGATCCGGGTCGAATCGATATTGCGCGGCGTGAGGGAGCATCGAACGGATTTCGCTGACGAGGTACGTACACGCAGGCGGGATCACATCGAAACCGAGGCTATCGGCTAACAAGATTCCAGTGCGCACCAGATCAATCAGTTCGAATGTATTTTGTGCCGGCGGATCGTGGTGGCCCGCCGCGACGCGTTGCAAGTCGTCCGGAAAGCCCCATCTCCCAGCGAGCCATCTACCGGCTTCGCAATGGTCTATGCCAAAGGCTTCCCGTTCACGTGCCAGCAGTGTTTGTCCGTTCGCCGATTCGATAACCTCGGCGTAGGTATCCGGATGGGCCACAAACAGACCAAGGCTTCCAATGTTGTGTAATAGACCCGCCGTATACGCGCGATCATCATGGCCATCGGAGGTCGGACACACGGCTGAAATCTCCTCGCAGATTAGGCCACACGCCAGGCTGTGACGCCAAACGCGCCGCAGCAGATCGAGGCGTACGCCAGTATGCACGAAAGTCTTGATGGAAATTGTGAGCGCAAACCCTCTTACGGCTTGGAAACCGAGCAGAGTAATCGCGTTCTGGACGCCGCTGATGCGATTCGGGAAGCCGTAGATGGGGGAATTGACCAGCCGGAGCAGTTCCGATGCCAAAGCAGTATCGGCCCGTACGAGATCGACGATTTCTTTGATTTGGGCATCCTCATGCGACAGCACTCGCAGTAATTTAGTCGCAATCGCAGGGAACGGCGGAATCTCGCGCAAGGCCCGAAAGTTATCGGCACTCATCTACTTGATTTAACACATGGCGCTCCGATTTGGGGGCTGGGGGCACTATCGGAAACAACGGATGGGCCGCCGCGATGCACGGCGCGCAAGATTAAAGAGCGCGCAGCACTCGGGCCGGCAGGGTAACGACCGCCCAAACCAGGGCTAGCGCGCCACCTACTGCGATCCCGACAACCCGGAACGGCAGCAACAGCAGCCACACCAGTGGATACAAGACCAGAGCCGCCAAAGCGAGGGGCCAGCATAGAAAAAACAGGATCAGCCACAGCAAAAACTTGATCATCGGGCGCTCCTTTCGTTTGTACGCAGACTGCCGCCCGCTTGTTCCACGAGTTTGCAACTTAGCGGCGTCGCCGGATGAGGGGCCGCAGTCTGCTAGGATAAAAAGTCTTGTCGAATGATGCGCTTTGAGACCGCTGGCGAGTCCCACGGCGAATGCCTGGTGGCCACCATCGCTGGATTACCCGCGGGAATCCCCATCTCCCTCGACGCCATCAACCATGAATTGTGGCGCCGCCAGCAGGGCTATGGCCGCGGCGGACGCATGAAAATCGAGACGGACCGCGCCGAAATTGTCGCGGGTGTTCGCCACTCCCGCACCATCGGTTCCCCTGTGGCGATCATTATCCGCAACAAGGACTGGCAGAACTGGACCCAAGCCCTTCCGGTGGAAGAAAGTGACGGTGTTGAAGACAAGCGGAAACCCGTTACCCGCCCACGCCCCGGCCACGCGGATCTGGCCGGAGCCATCAAGTACAATTTTCACGATGCCCGGTACGTCCTGGAACGCGCCAGCGCGCGCGAAACCGCGGCACGCGTTGCGGCCGGGGCGATGGCGAAAGCCCTCCTACGCGTTTTTGAGATCCAAGTACTGAGTCATGTGATCGCGGTCGGGCCCGTTCGTCTCGACCGCGCCGTCTGCTGGGAGGAAATTGTGGCCCTCAGCCGCAAGCCGGAAGTGCTGCTCGGGTGCGTCGATACCGAAACCGAGGCGCGCATGAAAGAGGTGGTGGACGAGGCCTACCGCACGGGCGATACCGTGGGCGGCGTTTTTGAAGTGGTAGCTCATGGCCTGCCTGCCGGCCTCGGTTCTCACGTCACTTGGGATTCGCGACTCGACGGCCGCCTGGCCCAGGCGATTGTCTCCATGCAAGCAGTCAAGGGCGTGGAAATTGGATTCGCGGAAGAAGGTTCTGCCAGTTTCGGCTCCAAAGTACAGGACACGATTCACTACGATCGCGAAGCCCACCGCTTCCATCGCGGAGCCAATCGTGCCGGAGGTCTCGAAGGGGGCATTACCAACGGCCAGGACGTAATCGTTCGCGGCATGCTGAAGCCCATTTCCACTCTGCGCCGGCCGCTGGAGTCCGTCGATCTGGAGACGCGGGAGCCAGCCTTGGCCGCCTATGAGCGCTCCGATGTAGCTGTCGTACCCGCCGCGGGTGTTATTGGCGAAGCGATGGTCGCAATTGTGCTCGCGCAGGCGTTCCTGGAGAAATTCGGCGGCGACTCACTGGCCGAAACCACGCGAAATTATCAAGGGTATCTCCAGCAGGTCAGCGCGTTTTGACCGTATGATCTATCCAATCGTTAAGTTCGGCAATGCCGTACTGGAGCGCGAAGCGGACGACGTTCACGAGTTCGACACTCCCGAATTGCACAAGTTCCTCGACGACATGTTCGAATCGATGTACGCCGCAAAAGGCGTCGGCCTGGCCGCTCCCCAGATCGGAATCGGCCGCAAGATCGCCGTCATCGATGTCTCGAATGGTGAAAACCCCGAAGACAAACTGGTGCTGATCAATCCCAAGATTTTGAAAGGGGAAGGCAAACAGGTAGGCGAGGAGGGCTGCCTCAGCATTCCCGGTTTTCGCGAGCAGGTTCGCCGCGCCAAGCGGGTAACCGCGCGCGCCCAAAACGCCAAGGGTGAAGAGTTCGAGGTCACCGGCGAAGACCTGCTGGCTCGCGCGCTGCTCCATGAGACCGATCACCTGTACGGCCGCCTCTACATTACTCATATCAGCGCTCTTAAACGCGATCTGATGAAACGCAAAATCAAAAAGCTCCAGCGCGCCGGGGAGTGGGATTGAGGCGCTATGCGCCTGGTCTTCCTGGGCACGCCTGCGTTCGCGGTGCCCACCCTGGAACGGATTGTAGAAGCCGGCCACCACGTGCTTGCTGTGGTCACTCAACCGGATCGGCCTAGCGGGCGGGGGCGGCAACCCAGCGCACCTCCCGTCAAAGAAACCGCCGCGCGTCTGGGCCTGCCGGTTTACCAGCCGGAGCGTGTGCGCCGGCCCGAAGCGGTCGAGCACCTGCGGGCTTTGGCGCCGGACGTCATGGTCGTGGTGGGCTACGGACAAATCATCCCGCAAGCCGTGATCGACATCGCCCCTCTCGGCATTATCAATGTGCACGCGTCGCTCCTGCCCAAATACCGCGGCGCGGGACCCATCCAATGGGCCATTGTCAACGGCGAAACGCGCACTGGCGTCACCACGATGCGCATCGATGCCGGCCTGGACACGGGCGACATGCTGCTCAAGGCCGAAACCGAAATCGGAGCCGAAGAAAACGCAATAGAACTGGGCCGCCGCCTGGCAGTTTTGGGCGCGGATCTTCTGGTCGAAACTCTGCAGGGCCTCGAACGCGGGTCGATCAAGCCGCAAAAGCAGGACCCAACGGCTGCCACCTACGCGCCCATCCTCAAAAAGGAAGACGGTCTCATCGATTGGACCCAGCCGGCGCAGGCGATCCATAATCGCGTCCGCGGCTTGCAACCCTGGCCGGGCGCCTATACACGCCTTCGCGGGAGCACGCTCCAGATCTGGCGATCGCGTGCTCATGAATCGGACGGCGGTTCGCCTGGGAGTGTTGTCAGCCTGCGACCGCTGGCGGTGGCGTGCGGATCCGGATCGCTGGAGTTACTGGAATTGCAACTGGAAGGGCGCAAGCGCATCCCTGCCGCTGATTTCGTCAATGGCCAGCGTCTCGCGCAAAATGAAATGTTAGGAGAGCCTTCCCATTGAACCTCCCACTCGGATATGCCTATTCGGCTACCTATGCCGGTATCCGTCAGGCGGAAAGAGACGACCTCGCCTTGATCGTCAGCGGTCTGCCGGCCAATGGCGCGGCCGTGTTCACGCAGAACCGCGTGCAGGCGGCGCCGGTAACCCTGAGCCGCCGGCACCTGAAGATTTCCCGCGGCCTCGTTGGCGCGATCCTGATCAACGCCGGCAATGCCAATTGCGCGACTCGCACCGGCGACGCTGTAGCTTTAGCGACCGCCAAAGCTGCCGGCCGGCTGCTGAAGTTGCCACCCGCACAGGTTTTAGTGGCCTCCACCGGCGTAATCGGAGTCGAACTGGATTCCAAGAAGATTACCGGGGCTCTTCCGGAACTCGTTAAGAATCTCCGGGCCGAGAATTTTGAGCGGGTGTCCGGCGCGATCATGACAACCGACACGACCGCGAAAACGGCATTCGCCGAAGTAGGGCTTCGCCGCGGCAAGGTGCGGATTGCGGGCATGACCAAGGGCGCCGGCATGATCCAGCCGCTCATGGCAACCACTCTGGGTTTCGTCATGACCGATGCGAACATCCCTGGCGCGCCACTCCGCGCCATGCTGCGGCGTTCAGTGGAAACCAGCTACAACCGTTTGTCGGTGGATGGGGACACCTCCACCAACGACACGCTGGTTTTGCTGGCTAACGGGGGTTCCGGCGTGCGGCCCGATCCACCCGAGTTTCCCGCCGTCGAGCAAGCGATTGCAGAAGTGATGCAATCGCTTGCCCAGGCTATTGCCCGCGATGGCGAAGGCGCGCGTAAGTTCGTCACGATCGATGTCAGCGGCGCGCCCAATAACGAAGCTGCCGCCCGCATCGCGCGCGGCATCGCCAATTCACCACTGGTCAAGACCGCCATCGCCGGCGCCGACCCCAACTGGGGACGCATTCTCTGCGCGGCCGGGAACATGGGCGTCGCGTTCGACCCAGCCAAAACCGACGTCTACATGCAAGGCGTTGCGGTCTGCAGAAATGGCCTCGCGGCACCCTTCTCTGAAGAGGATCTGAAACAAAAGCTGACCGCCCCCGAGTGCACCATCCGGATGGCAATTAAAGGCAAAGGCAAAGGTACGGCGCGCTTCTGGACATGCGACCTCACAGAGGACTACATTCGGATCAATGGCAGCTATCGCACCTGAACTCTCGCGCCGTGCCCTCTTGTTCGCCGCTTGCGCCGCTGCTCTCCACGCTGACGACGCGCAAGACGTGTGGGACCTCCTGACGGCAGAAGCGTCCGCACTGAGCGAAGGCAACTCCAGCACATTCGTTTCCGCCTTCGACCGTTCGATGGCGGGTTACGGGATGCTGGAAGCGAATGTCACCGCGCTCCTCGACCAGTGCCAGGTGCAATCTTCCATCGAACTTCTGAAGGACGAGGGTAACGCGACGATGCGTAGCGTCGAACTCGACTGGTTCCTGCAGATTATGGAGGAGCAGGACCCGGAATCGGTTACCCGCAGGCGCGAAATCGTGCACTGCCGCCTGACTAAAGAAAAAAAGAAGTGGCGGATAACCTCGCTGGAACCGATCTCTTTATTTGCTCCCCCGGACACGCGGCGATAGCCCCGCCTTTTGCCCGGTTGATTGGCGCCTACCGCAGCTTCCCTTCGATGAACGGCACTTCGTAAACCTTATCGTGCTGCACGGGGCCGTGGCCGAAATAGCCGTCTTCGCCGAAGACCTCGCCGTGATCCGAGGTGATTGTGATCCAGGTGTTGTCTGGGACCTTGTCGAATAATTCCTCAATTACACCGTCAAGGTACTGCACAGCCTTGATCTGCCGCTGGCGCAGTTCCTCTAGTTTGGCGTCATCGAAGACGACCGCCTCGGACTCTTCCAGCTTGCCACCCACAATGTGACTGTCCAGGTGTTTGAACACGCCGTGGATGCCGTGGATTTTGGGCCACGTGTCTGGCGGTTCGTCGGGCAAGGCATAAGGGTAGTGAGTCTCGCCGGTGTTCAGAAGGTAGTACGAAGGCTGCTCCTCTGGAAACGTCATCTGCTGGACCATCGCGCGTAGATCGTTGTGCTTGGGCATCAACTTGAACGTGTCGAAGCCCTGGTTGATGATCGTTTTGGGATTGAGCACCGGCATCGACACCATGGCGTTGGTTCGGTAACCTAGCGTTTCCTTCAGGTAAAGCGGCAGGAAGAGCTTGGGAACCAGCGATTTGAATTCGATGTCATGATGTCCCAACCGCTCCGAATATTTCACGAAGTCCCGCTTGTAATATTCGGAGGCGTAAACCAAGGTGGGCCGCGAATGCGGCATCAGGCCCATCAGCAGGTTATAGTGCGAGGGCGCCGTCCAGGAAGCATACGACCAGCGCCGTTCCAGTTCGCCCAGCTTCAGAATGTTCTTGGGATTGGCGGCTACGAAGGAATCAAACCGGCAGCTATCGAACACAACTGTAATGAAATTATTACCTTTAGCCGCCGCCATAAGGGTTGAGGATAGCATTGCCTGTCGCGCACCTGCAAGAATCCAGGTACCAAAGGTGTGGTAAGCACTACTCCCGCGCCGCGCTGCTCCTCGGTCCGCCGGCAAGCTGCAGAACCCGCTCGGCGTGGAGCGCTCCTTCGGGTGTTTCCTCATGTTTGAACATAAGATACAGGTCTTTCCCTGTTGCCAGCAGTTCCTGCGCACGGGCCGCGAAACCCTCTACGTCCTTCTCGGTATAATCCGGCTTCCGCAACCGGTAATAGACGAAATCGGCGGTGATCACTTCGGGAATCTCCAGCCGCTCGGATTCCGCCACACATAGAGACACATTGCGGTTTTGCAATTCTGAGTAAACGTTATCTGTAAGCCAGGATGTATGCCGGAATTCGAACGCGTAGCGCATTCCCTCCGGAAGCAGGGCCAGGTAGTCGCGCAGCAAAGCAATGTCGCATTTCAGCGCCGGAGGCAACTGGAACAGCACCGGTCCCAAACGCCGTGAGCTCCGCAGCGGGTCGATCATTTTGAAGAACAGTTCGGTCGCCTGCTCCGCGTTCTTGAGCCGTAGGATGTGCGTGATCCGCATGTTCGCCTTCACAGCAAATACGAACCCGCCGGATGTCTGGCTCACCCAGGATTGCAAAGTTGTGGGCGACGGCAGCCGCCGGAAAGTATAGTTGATCTCGACGCAGTTGAGCCGCCCGGCATAGTGACCCAGGAATTGATTGGCCGGGAGTTTCGCGGGATAAAAGGCCGGCTTCCAGGCGGGATAGGCAAAGCCCGAGGTTCCGGCATAGAGCGTCGCCATAGGCTCTCATTATCCTCCATACGTCATGGTAGGATTCTAAGTCGAGGCGCGCCCATGATCACCGAAACGAAGACGCGGCAGGTAGAGCCCGATATTACGGTTGTCGAGATTGCCGGGCGGCTCAGCCTGGGAAACGTGCTGCTTTCCCTCGAACACTCGCTCAAGCGCCTGATCCAGGATGGCGCCCGGAAGTTGGTAATTGACGTAAGCAGCCTCGACTCGATCGATAGCGCGGGTATCGGAATGCTGGTGAGTTGCAGTGGCGAACTCGAACAGGCGGGGGGACGCATGCGTGTGGCGGGCGCCCGCGGGAGTGTGGCGAAGGCCTTCGAGATGATCCACATCGACCGCATCGCCTCGGTCGATACCGATGTAGAGGCTGCGTGCCGGCATCTCTCGACGGACAGCACGTCAGCGTAATTGCCTGCGTGTAATCGAATGTTGCTCTAAACGGAGGAATCTACTGTTGTCCCACGCCGCCCGTTCCCTTATCTTCTTGACGCTGCCCGCCTGCATAGCGATGGCCGGCAGCCTGTCCTCCCATCCACCTATCGTGATTCAGCAGGATGCTGACTTCACCTCGTGCCAGTGTGTCACCTCGGGCGCTGGGACTACTGCCGACCCGTTCGTAATTGGCCCTTGGGCTATTAACAAGTTGAACGGCACAGGAGTCCTCATCGACGGCGCCAAGCTCACTCGCTCTTTTGTCATCCTGAACGTCACGATCGCCGGAAATGGCGCTAACACCTCGACTGGCATTGTCCTGCGAAACATCAACACGTCCGGAGGCGCCCCGATCGTCGCAGGCGTAAGTGGAGTCCAAACCACGATTCAGTCGCTGAATATCGGGATTCAAGTTGCAAATTCAAACAGCGTCACGCTGGATGGCGGCGGCGCCAATCCGAACGGTCCCGGAATCTCGCACGCTGCCGGCACCATTAACCACAACTTCAATGGCGCCGTCGACATTGAAAACAGCTCGAATATTACTGTGCGCGGCTGGCAGTTCAGTTCGAATGGCCAGGATCAGAATCCGGACTGGATCAGCCTCGACCCCTCACTCGTCCATTGGGGCGTGGGCGGTGTGCGCTTCTTCGGCGTAACCAACTCTCTCATCGACCACAACGCCGCCAACAATTGCACCAGCATCTCCTTTGCTCTTTTCGATTCCAGCCACAACAACGTCAGCAACAACACCGCCGATTATCCTTTCACCATGAATTTCATGGTGGCGGACGGGTCCAGCTACAATAGCCTCGCAGGCAACGTCGCCAGCACGGGAGATTTCATTGGGTACCTGGTTGCCGACCCGCTGCCGGGTACGGCGACGCTTGCCACCTATGGTCCCAGCCACGATAACGTGCTTAATGGCAACATCAGCCACACGGACGGTCCCACGGGCACCGAAATTAAGAATGGCGTTGTCCCCGCTTTTCTGGGCGGCTTCGTGGTCCTGAACGGCACCTACAACAACCAGATCCTCAACAACCAGGACTGGTCTTCGACGGGCAGCGGATTCGCCTGGGCGCAAGCCGTGCTCGCCCCCGGGCCCATCGGCGTGGCATCCTACCCCCCGGCCTTGCATTGCAATGTGACCGCATCCGAAGGCGGCGGCGGTGTGGCCAACCTCAACGGTAATCTGTGGTCTGGCAATATCTACGCTACGATCGACCCTTGTTTACCGCCGCAGTAATACTGGCTGCGGTTGGGCAGCGGCTCTGTTCGGATCGAAACCCTGTGCTACACTCGGCGTGTCGGGGCCGCCACGTTGGCCCCCGGCGGTTGGTGGAAATGCAAGCCGTCGCCGCTCGTGCTCCACTCGAATTTCTACTGAATGGCCGGGCCGTTTGTGTCCCCAATCCCCTTATTTCTACTACTCTGCTCGATTTCCTGCGCGCCCAAGGACTAACCGGCGCCAAAGAGGGCTGCGCGGAAGGCGAATGCGGCGCCTGCACGGTTGTTTTTGTGAGCCCGCAGGACGAAGGCAGCGCCTATAGAGCCGTAAATAGCTGCCTCCTGCTTCTGCCGATGATTGCCGGACAGGAAGTCTACACTGTCGAGGCCCTGGCCACCGGCGGGGAGCTTACGGAAGCACAGCGCGCCATGGCGGCTGCCGGCGGCTCGCAATGCGGCTACTGCACACCCGGATTTGTGATGAGCCTATTTGCCGAGCAGTACCGAAGGGACCGCGTGGGGGCTTGCGATCCGCATCAATTAGCCGGCAACCTCTGCCGCTGTACCGGCTACCGCCCCATCCGCGACGCCGCATTGGAACTTGGCCCACCACCCGCGGGCGCCTTTCTGGACCGCCTGTCTCGTCCTGCGCCAACTCTGGAGCCGGTGGAGTTTCGCGATACCGAAGCCTGCTTCTCGCGGCCAGTGACACTTTCGGAGTGCCTCTCAATTCTCGCCTCCGACCCGGAGGCGCGGCCGATCGCGGGCGCTACGGATATGGGCGTAGACTTCAACCTCCGCGGTAGCCGATGGCGCCACCTCGTCAGCCTGGAAGCTATCTCCGAATTGCGCGAGTTCTCGGAAACCGGCGATCGCATCCGGATCGGCGCGGCACTCCCCCTCAGCGAAATCGCCGCACGGTGGCCAGGCGCCCCGGAAGCTTTCCACCAGTGGTTGCCTTTGTTCGCGTCCTCTACGCTGCGCAATCGCGCCACGCTTGGCGGCAATCTGGCGACGGCTTCACCCATCGGGGATGGCGCTCCTCTGCTCCTCGCGTTGGATGCTAGGGTGCACATTGCCAGCGCTTCCGGCAGCCGCAGCATTGCGGTCTGTGACTTCTTCACCGGGTACCGGCGCACGTTGCTGGCCCGCGGAGAACTCCTTAGTGCGATCGAGATCCCTAAGCCATTGCCAGCCTTCACCCGGTTTTATAAGGTGGCCAAGAGGCGCACGGACGATATCAGCACGGTGGCCGCGGCTATGGGGATCGATCGGGATGCCGACGGGCGCATCCTTCGGGCGCGGTTTGCGTTCGGTGGCGTGGCGCCGCTTCCCATGCGCGCCATCCCAGCGGAGGAAGCTATTTTGGGGCAACGCTGGAACCAGGCTGCTGTCGAGCATGTGCAATCGGTCCTGGCCCGCACCGTGCAACCGATCACAGATCACCGCGGGTCGGCGGAGTACCGCTTGGCCGTGGCGCAAAGCCTGGTGGAAAGATTCTGGTGGGAGCGGCGGGAGTTGACCGCATGAAGATTGCCGGCCAACCACTGCCCTACGAAAGCGCTCGCGGGCACGTCACCGGTGAAGCGCTCTATACCGATGACTTGGCCGGCCGGTTCCCGGGGCTCCTGCATGCCTGGCCGGTTCTGGGTCCGCATGCACACGCCTTACTCAAAACTTTGAACCTTGATGAGGCGTTGGACGAACCGGGCGTGGTGACCACTCTTACTGCGGCGGATGTTCCAGGCGAAGGCGATGCTAGTCCCGCCCGCCACGACGAGCCCCTGTTTCCACGCGAAATCATGTTTCACCAGCAGCCAGTGGCCTGGGTGCTCGGGGAAACACTGGAGGCGGCGCGCCGCGGATCGGCGCGCGTCCGCGCGGAATACGAACCGCTGCCCGCCATCCTGACGATTCAAGATGCCATTGCGGCGGAGAGCTATGTCTTCGGACCGCTTCACCTATCGCGCGGCGATGCTTCGGTAATCGATTCGAGCCCCGTGCGCGTGAGGGGTGAACTGGCCATCGGCGGACAGGAGCATTTCTATCTCGAAACCCAGTGCGCCATCGCCTGGCTGGATGAGAACGGCGGAGTGGCCCTGCACTCTTCCACGCAGCATCCCAGTGAAGCGCAGGAGATTGTGGCGCGCGTGCTCGGACTACCGCGCCACCAGGTAACGGTCGAATGCCTGCGGATGGGTGGAGCCTTCGGCGGTAAAGAGGTGCAGTCGAACGCGTGGGCCGCCATCGCTGCGTTGGGAACATGGAAAACACGGCGTCCGGTGCGCGTACGGCTCACGCGGGCGCTCGATATGGCGCTCACGGGAAAGCGGCATCCCTTCCTGGCGCGTTATGCGGCAGGGTTCGCATCCGACGGCCGCATCGAGGGCGTTCGGATTACTCTCTACTCGGATGGCGGTTGGAGCGCGGACCTCTCCGAAGCCATCATGTGGCGCGCGCTGTTTCATTGCGACAACGCCTACTACCTGCCCGTGGCCGATCTGACGGGATATGTTTGCCGCACGCACAAGACGTCGCAGACGGCTTTCCGCGGATTTGGCGGCCCGCAAGGCATGGTCGTGATCGAAGAGATCCTCGACCAGGCGGCACGCGAGTTGGGCATCCGGCCGGAGGTGGTAAGGGAACGAAACTTCTACCGCGACGGCGATAGTACACATTACGGCCAACCCATCAAAGATGCGGAACGCATCACCCGCATCTGGCGGCAGTTGAAGGAATCCAGCTCCTTTGACCAGCGGCGCGGGGCTATTCAGCGCTTCAACGCGGGCGAAACGCATCGCAAACGTGGACTGGCCATCACGCCCGTAAAGTTCGGGATCTCCTTTACCGCTACCTTTTTTAACCAGGCGGGTTCGCTGGTGCTGCTCTACCGCGACGGCAGCGTGCAGGTCAACCAGGGCGGGACCGAAATGGGCCAAGGCCTGCATACCAAGATCCGGCAGATCGCGGCCGAGGCGCTGGGCGTGGCGCTGGAAAACGTGCGGATCATGCCGCCGCGCACGGACAAGGTTCCTAATACTTCCGCGACGGCCGCGTCCGCCAGCACCGATCTGAATGGCGCAGCCGTCGCGGATGCCTGCCAACAGCTCAAGGCGCACTTGGCGCCTGTGGCGGCGTATCTGCTCCAATGCCCGGAGGAATCGCTGCGCTTTGAGAACGGGGCGGTAGTCTCCGACGCCCGTAAAGGGTGCGCGGTCAGCTTCAGCGCTGTTTGCGAAGCCGCTTACCGCCAGCGCATTCCGTTGTTCGCTCAGGGGTATTACCGCACGCCGGGGATCCATTTCGATGCGCGCACTGGACGTGGGCAACCGTTCCATTACTTCGCTTATGGCGCGGCCGTTTCCGAAGTAGAAATCGACGGCTTCACGGGCGAATACCGCCTGCTCCGTACCGACATCCTGGAAGACTGCGGCGATTCGCTATCCCCGCTGGTGGATCGGGGCCAGGTGGAAGGCGGCTTCATCCAGGGAGTCGGATGGCTGACTCTGGAAGAACTGGTGTGGGACGCGCAAGGCCGCTTGGCGACCTCCGGCGCATCAACATACAAACTTCCCTCGTGGACGGAAATGCCCGAAGTGTTTCAAGTGAACTTCCTGGAACGCGCCGCCGAGAGCGGCGTCATCTTCGGTAGCAAAGCCGTCGGGGAGCCGCCGCTCATGTTGGCGATCTCGGTACGCGAGGCGATTCGGGATGCGGTCGCCGCTTTCGGCTCGGGCGGGGTGGTGACCTTCGACAGCCCTGCGACTCCGGAACGCGTCTTCTTTGCCCTGCGGCGGGCCCGCGCCGAGCGCGAGGTGCTGGCCAGCCCCGCGGGAGCGGCTCGCCAGTGAGCGCTCCTGAAGCGGGCGAACTACTCCGCGCGCCCCTGTTTCACACGCCGTGCGACCCCTTTGTGAATACACGCGCGCTCCAATCCCACTGGGATGGAGGCTTGCTCATCCTCGGGGGCCGCATTGCGGCGGTTGGCGATTACGAGACGGTTCGCGCGGCTCACCCCGGCGCCGTAGTGACCGACCTGCGCGGCGGATTCCTTCTTCCCGGCTTAATCGATACTCACACGCATTTTCCGCAACTGCGCGTGCTCGGCGGTTTGGGCCGCTCTTTGCTCGATTGGCTGGAGAATCGCGCCCTTCCGGAAGAAACCCGCATGGCCGACCTCGCCTATGCGCGCGAAGTGGCCGGCCGTTTTGTCCACGCGCTGGTTTCTCATGGGACTACCACCGCGCTGGTCTTCGGCGCGCATTTCGCGGAAGCTACCGCTGCGATGTTCGAGGCAGCGAGCGTTACTGGAGTGCGCATGATCGGGGGCATGGTTCTTTCCGACCGGCTGCTGCGGCCCGAATTGCACCTGACGCCGGAAGCCGCTTACGGCGCCAGCACCGCGCTGATTCGCTGCTTTCACGGCCGGGGCCGTTCGTTCTATGCCGTGACTCCGCGCTTCGCTCTGTCGGCTTCGGAGGGGATGCTCGAAGTCTGCCAGACGCTGCTTCGCGAAAACCCGGGGGTCCGGTTTCAAACCCACCTGAACGAGAATCATGACGAAATCGCGGAGGTTGCCCGCCTCTTTCCCTGGGCTCGGGATTATCTGGCGGTCTACGATCGTTATGGCCTGGTGAGACATGGCGCTGTGTTGGCGCACAACGTTCATCCTTCGGAGCCGGAGTTGAGCCGGATCGCCGCCAGCGGCGCCGCGATCGCGCATTGCCCTTCGAGCAATGCTGGGCTGGCGAGCGGCATCTTTCCCATGCGCCGCCATATCGAGGCCGGCGTGCGATTCGCTCTAGGGACCGATGTGGGGGCCGGCGCGGGCTTTAGCCTCTTGCGCGAGGCACTGGAAGCCTACCTGATGCAGCACGTAGCTCCGGAACCCATGAGCCTGGGTCCGGCTCACCTGCTGTACCTTGCCACTCACGCTGGCGCGGAGGCGTTAGGGCTCCAAAAAGAAATCGGAGACTTCCAGCCAGGCAAGTCAGCCGACTTGCTCTATCTCCGTCCGCCCGTGGGAAGTCCGCTGGCCGCGGCTGTCGAGCAAGCCTCCGATCTAGAAAGCGTGCTGGCGTCGCTGTTTACCCTCGCCGGGCGGGAGAGCATTTGCGAGGTCCGCATCGCGGGATCGGTGGTTTACCAACCCGCTCCGGTATGACTTTGGCGGAGCTGAATGCGCTCGACTGCACGCCGTTTGTTGAAGCCTTGGGATGGGTCTTCGAAGATTCCCCCTGGGTAGCAGAACGCACTTGGGCCCGCCGCCCGTTTCAGAACAGGGACGAACTTCTGGCGGCCATGGTGGCGGAAGTGGCCGCCTGCTCCGCTTCCGAACAGCTTGCCTTGTTGCGGGCCCATCCCGACCTCGGCACGCGCGCTCGTCTCACTGCTGCCTCGGCGGGCGAACAAGCCGGCGCTGGACTGGACTCGCTGACTCCCGAGGAGTTCGAACGCTTCAGGCGCCTGAACTCTGCCTATCGCGAAAAGTTCGGATTTCCGTTCTTGTTTGCGGTCAAAGGAAGCACCAAGCACGACGTCTTGCGTGCCCTGGAGCAGCGTATTCCCGCATCACCGGAAGCGGAGGTCGCCGAGGCGTTGCGGCAGGTGTACCGCATCGCCGAATTCCGGCTTCGCGACGCGCTCCCGTAACTCAGAACGGCGTTTGGTGCGCGTGGGACTGCTATTGGACCGCTCGCTCGCGGCTCTGTACGCAATCAAAACGCCGCCGCGGAGTGGATTCCTTCCGATTCCAGCACATTGGCCATCTTCCGCAGAGCGACTTTGTGGATCTGCGAGACGCGGCTCTCGTTGACTCCCAGAATATCCCCGATCTCTTTCATGGTGAGTTCGTTCGTGTAGTACAGAAAAACCACCTTCTGGTAGCGCTTCGGCAGGTGCTCCATAGCGCGCGCCAGGGTGCTCTGCAGTTGCCGGTGGGCACAGAGGCGATCCGGCTGCAGGTCGGCTGTATCAGGGAATTCCTGTACGCGATCGCCATCATCTTCCGACGGAACCGTCGTTGATACCAATCCCACGGTTCGCATCTCGCTGACCATGCGGCGCCAGCGATCGAGCCCCACGCCCATCTCTTTGGCGACTTCGCTTTCGGTCGGGGTACGCCCCAGTTTCGTCGAGAGATCCCGTGTCACTGCTTCCATCTGCTTTTGCCGCTTGCGCATATCGCGCGAAGCCCAATCGAGCTGCCGCAGGCTGTCGAGAATCGCGCCCTTAATGCGGTGCTTGGCGTAGCTCTGGAAGGCCACATTTTTCGAGGAATCGTATTTGTGGACAGCATCGAATAACCCGAGCACGCCGGCGTGCACCAGATCGTCGAGATCCACGTGCACTGGAAGATTTTCGTGTACGCGAATGGCAATCGCTCTTACCAGTGACAGGTGCTCGAGCACAATCTGATCGCGCACCTGCCGGGAATTCTTCCGCCGCCGTATAGACACACTTTGCGCCCGCATCGTTTTCCGTCCTTTTTTCCGGGATTCTGATCTGCCGGCTGAAATCGTCCGGCAGCCTCGGAAGGTGCATGCGGGGTTCCAGGAGAATTTATGAGCTAAATACCTTATTCTCTGTTTTATTGAATTGTAGAAGTCGTTCCGTTTTGGAACGTGTTTCAGATTGAAACGAAGAAATGTTTCACGAATCGAACGAGTTCTACTCGCTGCGCAGGGCTTGCATTGGATCCACCGAGGCGGCCCGGATCGCGGGCACATAAGCAGCGGCCAAGCCGGCGATCGCGATCATGCCGCCCGCAGCCAGGATGAAGAACGGGTTAGCTAGGCCAATCCCGAAAAGGTTGCTGGCGAGCAACCTCTGGGCGCCTGCGGCTCCCGCAAATCCGAGGCTCAAGCCCACCATCAGCCATCGTGCGGTTTGCCGCAGGACCAAGCCGGCCACCTCTCCACGTCCTGCGCCGATGGCAATCCGCAGGCCGATCTCGCGTCGCCGCCTCACCACCACATAGGTCAGCAGGCCATACAATCCAAGGATCGTCAGCGCCAGAGCGATGGCGGCAAAGGTGCCCATGAGTATCGTCACAAAGCGCTGCAGGGCAAAGGCCATGGCCGACCGTTCTTCACCCGTCCGAACCTCGTACATGGGCGCCTCGCGGTCGAGACTCATCAGGGCGGTTTGCGCTGCCGTCTGCAATTGAAGCGGGGGAAGCGCCGTCCGCAAGACGATGGTGCCGATTCCCCAGGACAGTTGCTTGTACGGAAAATAGTAGATCGGGTCGGGTTCAATGCCCGCCGCCACCTGGCGCGCATCCCCGACCATCCCCACAATTTCACGCATCTGCATTCCTTCTTTCCCGTTCGCGGCCCCTGGTTCGATGCGTTTGCCGATCACCTCTTCGCCGGGAAAGAACCGATGAGCGAACGCCTCATTCACCACCAAAACGCGCGGCGCCTGGGAGGTGTCCTGCTCGCTGAAGTCGCGACCGCGCAACAGTGAAATCCCCATTGCGGCGAAATAGCCGGGAGTCACGATCGCCATGTCGGAATGCGGCCGTTGGGGAACTGGCGCGGGGCGTTCTTCAATGTCGAAAGCTACTGTCATCTGGTGCCCCTCCAATGGCAGGGGCATCCCAATCGCCGCGTTGCGAACGCCGGGAATGGCTCGCAGGCGCTCCAGCAAGCGATCGGAAAACGAGACCTCGGCGGCGGCGTTGTAACGGCTCTGCGACAGGCCAATGTCGAAGGTCAGGAGATGATCGGGGCGGAACCCCGGATCGCGCCCGGCCAGTTTCAGAAAGCTGACCATAAGCAATTCCGAGCCCGCCAGCAGCACAAGGCCGAGCGTGATCTGGCCCACCACCAGTCCAGCGCGGAGGCGAAGGTGCCCCCGCGTGATGTTAGCGGCGCCCGTTTTGAGCGCGCCGGTCAAATCCGCTCGCACGAGTTGCACGGCCGGCGCGAGGCTGAACAAAATCACCGTCACGAGAGCCGTCGCGACGGAAAACGCGAGTACGCGCAGATCGAGCCCGGCCTCGAAAATACGGGGCACGGGTAGCCTCTCGCCAGCCAACGGCAACAGCAGGTGCAGAGCCGCGCCGGTAAGCAGAATGCCACCCGCCGCCCCCACCAGGCCTACCATTAAACTCTCCGCCAGCAGTTGCCGGACCAGAGCCGGACGCGATGCTCCCAATGCCGTCCGCAGAGCGAACTCGCGGACGCGGTCGATGCTACGCGCAAGCAGCAGATTGGCAACGTTAGCGCATGCGATCAGCATCAGCAGCGTCACTGCCCCGAGCAGAATCCATAGCGGCTTACCCTTCCGCCCCACCAGCCGATCCATTTCCGGCTGGATCAAGGTGGTGCCGACATTGCCGTTGTCATCGGGATATTCCTTGGCTAGCGCGCCCGCGATCTGATCCATTTGCGCCTGCGCGTCGCGCGGTGTCATCCCGGCCTTCAGCCGCCCAATCGCATCGGCGACGCGCGCGCCGCGTTGTTGGATCAACGGTGTGAACTCGGAGACCGTTGCGTCGTCGGCTAGGGTGGTCCACAATTGCACCGCCGGCTGATCTATGGGGAACTGGAAGCCGGCGGGCGCTACACCGGTGACGGTGTAGATCAAACCGTTCACGTGGATGCGTTTGCCGGCGATCTCCCGGTCGGCGGCGAAGCGACTCTCCCATAAGTCGTGGCTCAAGACGACGGTGTGGGTTCCCGGCCTTTCTTCCTCCGGGAGGAAGCCCCGCCCCAATTCCGGCTGCACTCCTAAGAGTGGAAACAGATCCCAGGAGACAATTTCGCCGGTCACCTGAGTCGCAGGCAATGTATCGGTGAGGGTGAACCGGTTCTCACGATAGCTGGCCAAGCGCTCGAAGACGCGATTGCGAGCCCGAAAATCGAAAAATGTCGGATACGAAAGGTTCGTCGGGCGTGGACCCGTTCGCCGGTCGATCGAAGCCACGGCCATCAGGCGGTCCGGCGCGGAAAATGGCAGAGGCTTGAATATCACGGCATCCATGACCGCGAAAATGGCGGTGCACGCGCCGATTCCCAGAGCCAGCGTGAACGCTGCCGAAACCAGGAACAAGCGGGCCGTCCGAAGCTGCCGGAACGCCTGCCGCACATCCCGCGCCAGTACATCCCAACCGGGCAGAGCCCTTCGCTCGCGGAGTTCCTCTCGCATCTGGGTGACTCCTCCGAACTGGCGGCGCGCGGCGTAGAGTGCCTCGGCCGGTTCCAGGCCCTGTGCGATAAAACGGTCTGCCAGCATTTGCAGGTGGCTGCGCACTTCCTCATCGAACTCTTCATCTAAACGCCGCCGGTGGAACGTAGCGCGAATTCGCGAGAGCAGCGCGCGCAGCATATGATTATCGGCTCTCCAGCCGCAAAACCCGGCCAATGACGGTCGCAATGCGCTCCCAACTTTCCGCTTCGCGGGCCAATTGCTTACGGCCAGCCTTCGTAATCGAATAGAATCTCGCCTTGCGGTTGTTCTCCGAGGCCCCCCACTCGGAACGGATCCAGCCCTTCTGTGCCAGCCGGAGCAGCGCGGCATAGACAGTACCTTCGTTGAGCCGCAGCAACTCTTCGCTAAGCTGCTCGATGCGGCGCGCAATTCCGTAGCCGTGCAGCGGCCCCATGGCATCCAGCGTTTTGAGCACCATCAGGTCCAGGGTGCCTTGCAGAACTTCGGAACGATCCCTTGGCATGACCAAAGGAGTAGCCTACCACAGTTCCTTTGCGATGGCCATAGGTCGGAACCGGAAGCGCGTTTGCCGGCTAATTGCCCGCGCGGTGAGCGGCATAGGTCTTAATGGCGAGGGCGCCCATGAGAACCCAGATGAACAGGCGCAGCTTGCCATCCAGCGTGAACCCCGCCAGCGTGGCTAGGATCGCGTAGGCCAACATGGCTGAAATCAACCGCTTGTTCATGCAGATTTAATTTTGCCACGAGCAACTTTGTCCTTCGATTTGCGCTTACACGGTCAGAAGGAGCAAACAGCAATGAAAAGCTTCAATCGAATCTGGGTAACGGCAGTAGTCGGAAGCACGCTTGCGGTCGTCAGCGCGAGCGCGCAAACCATCAACCAACGGCGTGAAAACCAGCAGGACCGGATCGCACAAGGCGTGAAGTCCGGGCAGTTAACCGCCGGGGAAACAGCCAATTTGGAGACCAAGGAAGCCGCGATCAACCACGAAATCCATGCCGATCGCGTGGCCAATGGCGGCAAGCTGACACCCGGCGAAAAGGCCCGAGTCAACCGTCAGCAAAACCGCATGAGCCGCCAGATCTATCGCGACAAGCACAATGCTCGGGTGCAGTAGCTGCGCTCTACTGCCGAGGCATGTTGTAGGAGAAGTTCAACTGCACCACGATGCGGTCGCCTTTGTATTCGGAGGGCAGCGGCGGAAATGGGTTGGAGGCGCTGATGCCAGCGACTGCCGCCCGATCCAGGGAATCGGTGCCGGAACTGTTGACAATCACCAGTTTCGGCACGCTTCCGCCGCGGCTGATCGCGAATTGAATTCCCGCTCTGCCGCGCTTCCCCAAGCGGACAATGTCTGGAATCACCGCCATCCAATTTCGCCGCACCGCGGCCAGAACTTGTAGCAGGTAGGGCCGGAAGTCCACTCCCTGCGGATCGCTTTTCAGTTCCAATTGCTGGCCTAACAAGCCGGGTGAAGGCGGGAGATTGATGCCCGCTCCGATTCCTCCCGGGCCGGCCAAATCCAGGTCTCCCACGGAAAGTCCCCCACCTTGCCTGCCGAGTGTTGCCTGGCGCAGGGCTTCCGCGGCAGATGAATTCGGAATCGCCACCCGGCTTTGACCCAGCGCCACGGGAGGCGGGGGAGCCGCCGGATTCTCCAGGACGATTCTCGGCTTTTCCACCGGCTCAATCTGAGGCGTGGCTTGCGCGATCTGCGGGATGACGTCGGCCTTGGGCAGGTTGGCGTCCACTTTGGGAGCGTCGGGGAGCGGCGCCGTCGGCTTCACTTGCGGAATTGGAGGCAGGTCGGCAGCGCGAAACGCTCGCGGGCGCGTGGTCGATGGCGCGCCTCTGGGAATTTGAATTCGTGGTTGGGGCACGGCGTCGGCTGCGTCGAATTCTTTGTTAATTTTTCCTTTATTCTGGGCTTTTTGAGTCAACTCGGTGGGCGGTTCCACTAACGGCGTGACGCGCCGGACCTCCTCCGGCCGTTGCGGCTCCGTGACGTCGAAAGTAATGGTTGACAACAGGAATATGGCCAACAAGTGCCCCGCGATCGAGTAAATAGCGGCCTTCTGCCGCCGGGCCTGGTCACCGGGTTGACCCCACTGCGTAAGCAGATGGAGGTCGGCATCGACCGGCGGTGGGGCTACGGTTTCCATGCTGCCAGCGTCTGAGAGACTACTCCCGAGTGCTCTTTAATTTTATCAAGAATGGCTAACGCCGCCCCTAATGATTGACGTGCCGCGCGCCCCGAAGATTTTGGAACTTTTCGCTTTTCAACGCATTCCAGAAAGGCCGCAAGCTGGAGTTGCAGCGGCTCGGCTTTGGTCAGCGGGGCCTGCTCGAAGCCGATCTGCCCGTCCTTCACCGAGAAAATGGCCAGATCCTGCCGGCTGTAGTCCAGTGACAGATACTGTTGCGGCTGGAACAGGCGCAGCTTGCGTACGCGTTCGGTCGAGACCCGACTGGCCGTAAGGTTCGCCACGCATCCATTTGGAAACTGCAGGCGGACGTTCGCGATATCCACTTTGGGCGAAAGAATGGAAATACCCGCTGCCCGTACCTCGGAGGGTTCGGCGCGGGTGAGCGCCAGCACGATATCGACGTCGTGGATCATCAAATCGAGCACCACGTCCACGTCCAGGCTGCGCGGGCTGAAGACATTCATGCGGTGAATCTCGAAAAACAGAGGCAGCGTGGCTCTGCCCTCGAGTTCCGCTACGGCGGGATTGAATCGCTCCAGGTGCCCAACCTGCAGGACCCGGCCCGAGCGGTCGGCGGCCTCGATCAAGCGGTCGGCCGACGCCAGGTCCGGCGCGATCGGCTTTTCGACGAGTACGTCTATGCCCGAATCCAGCAGCGCGCAACCGATCTCCTCATGTAGGGAAGTGGGGGTTGCGACCACTGCCGCATCCACCCGGCCGGCGAGTTCGCGGTAATCATGGAGCGCAACCGCGCTGAATTCGGTAGCAGCGGCAGCGGCGCGGCCCGCGTCCGCATCGACTACGGCTGCCAGTTCCGCGCGGTCCGATTCGCGAATGACGCGGCAATGATTCCGGCCAAATTGCCCCACTCCCACCACCGCCATCCGGGCCTTGGGCATTCTTAATGTCCTGTCCTGTGCAACAGTTGCCAGAAGACGTGGGGCGGGCAATCCTGCCCGCAGCCGGCTTTCAGCCGGCTGGACCCGCTGGAAAGCGGGTCCGCAGCCTGAAAGGCTGCCCCACATTGCCGTCCGACGGCGCAAGCAACGAACGCGAATACCACGCTAGCCTTCCACCCCAACGATACTGATGTCCGCCGCGTTGGCGGCTTCGATCATCTGATCCTTATCCAGCATCAGAGTTCTTCCGGCCTCGACCGCCAGCACCGTCGTCCCGGTTTCGCGCATCACGGGGATCGTATCGCGCCCCACCGCCGGAACATCGAACAGCAGATGCTCGCGCCTTCGCGCCATCTTCACCAGAGACAACCGGCGCCCGTTTACCAGTCCGGCTGCGCGCCGCAGCATGGCATCGGTCCCTTCCATAGCTTCCACTGCGACGCATGCCCGGTCGCAAATCGCCACGCTCTGGCCCACATCGAAGCCAGCCAGCGCATTCGCCACGCGGCGCCCATATTCGATGTCGGTCAGTTCGTCCTTCTCGGGTTTGCGGCGGGTCATCGCACCGGACCCGGCCAGCATGGGCTTTAGCAGCGCGGTCGAATCGCGCAGGTGAATGCCCTCGTCTTCCAGAATGCGCATCACGCCGCCGATCAACCCGTCGGTGTTCTTCGAGGGCAGCGCCGCCAGCAGTTTCACCAGGCGCCAATCCGGGCGGATTGAGGAGAAGATCTTGGCATGCTTGACTTGCCCGGCCATCACCACTTCGGTGATACCTTCCTGCTTGAGGATGTCGATTAACTTGCCAAGTTGTCCCAGCGAAATCCAATGGCACCTTGGCGCGGCAGCCGCCACCTCTGGCGAAGCTTCTTCCTGGATAGCCACCACGGTCACATCATGGCCGAGCCGCCGCGCGCTCTCCAGCGCCAGGAGTGGGAACCTGCCGTTTCCGGCAATCAGCCCGTAGCGCATTACTTGATCACGCCGCGCTCGGAGGAGCGGATGAATTCGATCAGCTCATCGACTTCGGCGCAGGGCGGCACCTCCTGCCGGATCCGCTCGATGGCCTGGGATGTGTTCAACTGCGAGCGCGTCAGCAGCCGAAGGGCGGTTTGCAGCGCCTCAATCACCGGCGTGGCAAAGCCCCGCCGCTCCAGCCCGATGCGATTCGCTCCAAATACCTTCGATTCACGCTCGCTCACCGTATTCGAAAACGGCAGCACGTCCTGAGTCACCACGCTGTAGCCGCCGATGATCGCGTGCCGCCCGATGCGGCAGAACTGGTGCACTCCGCTCGACGCGCTGATCACAGCCCAATCGCCCACTTGCACGTGGCCTCCCAGCGTGGCCGCGTGCCCGAGCACGATGTGATCGCCCATCTGCACATCGTGCGCCACGTGAGTGTACGCCATGAGCAGGTTATCGCTGCCGATGCTGGTAAGCAACCCGCCCCCTTTCGTGCCCCGATGAATCGTGACGAACTCCCGGATCTTGTTCCGGTCGCCGATGCGCGTTTCCGAGCGTTCGCCCTGGTATTTCAAATCCTGCGAGGAGACTCCCACCGTGCTGTACGGATAAAAGATGTTATCGGCGCCGATGCGCAGCATGCCATCGAGGTAGTTGTTGGCCATCAGCCGCGTGCCCGGGCCGATCTCCACTTCCCGGCCCACGATGCAGTAAGGTCCGATCTCGGCGCTCTCCGCGATGCGGGCGCGCGGATCCACAACAGCGGTCGCATGAACCGGCATGCTAGGCAGACGGCGCTGTCGCGGCCGGAGTTTCTTCCTTATCGGCGAGCTTGCACATTACTTCGGCTTCGGCGACTAACTGGCCATCCACCGTAGCGCGCCCGGCCATTTTGGCTACGCTGGCCTTGCGCTTGATCACGCTCATTTCGAGCCGCAAGGTATCGCCCGGAACCACCGGTTTGCGGAATCGCGCATTCTCGATGGCCACCAGCAGCACCAGCTTCTTCTCGCGATCGGCGATGCTCTTCAGCACCAGCACACCCGCCGCCTGCGCCATCGCTTCCACAATGAGCACGCCCGGCATCACCGGGAAATCGGGGAAATGGCCGCCAAAAAAGGGCTCATTTAGCGTAACGTTCTTAATGCCGACGATGCGCTCCGCATCCATCTCGACGATGCGGTCCACCAGCAAAAACGGGTACCGGTGCGGCAAAATGCGCTGGATCTCGTTGATATCGAGCGTCGGCATGAAAGGTGCTATTATCGCATGGGTTGAGTCGCTCAGACTCGCTGGAAAACTGTCAAAGACAAGGGTTACGCAGATTTCCGCTGGCGGTTGTTCTTCGATGCACCCGCAGCTGAACGCGCCGGACTGCCGTCCATGGCGGCACGCAAAATGCGATTGATGCGCGTTTGGTAACCCCTACCGTTGGCCTTGAGCCACTCCAAAACATCCGCGTCGAGCCGAATCGTCAACTGGCGTTTGGAAGGCGGCCATGCTGCCGCAGCCGTCTCGAAGAACTCGTCTCCTAACGGTGGGATATCCGAATAATCAATGGGCGTTGCATCCAGCTTCCGTGCCTCCGCGAGCGTCAGTTGCCGCGGTTTCTTAGGATCAAGCCGATATCGTTTCATCGTATTTCCTCCGCTCGCGTTCGTTTGCCTTCCGCGCCGAAATCACCCGTATCACGGCTCCTCGAGGCGTATACGCAATTGCGAACAGCCGTCCCTCCACCGCTCCGAGCGTAAGCCGCCGCAACTCACCGTAATTGCGGCGAGTGTCCTCGCGATCCAGTCGGTGTGGATCGAGGAAAACCCGCACTGCATACTCGAAACGGACCCCGTGCTTGGCGATGTTCAACGCGGCTTTGCGTTCGTCCCATTCGAATACCGACTCTAAGTATACCTACTTTTGTAACTACACACTACCGTAATGTTAACGTAAGCACGTGGATCCCCTCCTCTCCCACCTCCGCCAGCAGCAATCCGAACTCATCGCGCTGATCCGGCAGTTTGTGGAATGCGAATCGCCCAGCGACGATCCGGCGGCGGTGAGTGAGTTTGTCGACCTCGTGGCGGAGACCGTAAAACCGTTCGCCCGGTGCCGCACCTTTCCCGGCGGCGCTTTTGGCAAACACCTGGTTTGCGAAATGCAACTGCCCGGGCGCAAGAAATCGGGCCAGATTCTAATCCTCGGACACTCCGACACGGTATGGCCGCTGGGCACGCTCCGCATCATGCCCTTCCGGCAAAAGGACGGGCGGCTGTATGGCCCCGGCGTCTTCGACATGAAAGCCGGCATTGCCCTTTTCCTCTTCGCCGCGCGCGCTCTACGCGAATTGGATATTTCCGTGCCTTCGCGCGTGCTGCTGCAGCTCAATTCGGAGGAAGAGGTGGGGAGCACGTCTTCTCGCGCGCTGACGGAGAAGAACGCCGGGCGCAGCAAAGCGGTGCTGGTCCTGGAGCCGGGGACCGGCTTGACGGGCAGATTGAAGACCGCGCGCAAAGGGGTCGGCGACTACCGGCTCACGGTGCGTGGCAAGGCTGCCCATGCCGGCTTGGACCCTTCGGCAGGAGCTAGCGCCATCTTGGAACTCGCGCGCCAGATCGACCGCATTGCGACCTTCACGCATCCCGATCGCGGCATCACCGTCAACCCCGGCGTCATATACGGAGGCACGCGCTCCAATGTAGTGGCGGCCGAGGCATGGGCCGAAATCGACATGCGCGTCATCCGCGCTCGCGATGCCATTGGCCTCGACAAGAAATTTCGCTCCCTCCGTCCCGTCGACCGCCGCTGCTCTCTCGAACTTCACGGAGGACTCAACCGTCCTCCGATGGAACGCAGCTCCGGAACTGTACGCCTCTTCCGCACGGCGCAGAAACTGGCGCGCGAGTTGGGTCTCGAAATTGAGGAATCTGCCAGTGGCGGCGGTTCCGATGGCAACTTCACCGCCGCCCTCGGCATTCCCACTCTGGATGGCTTGGGGGCGGTGGGGGAGGGCGCCCACGCCATTCACGAGAATATTCTCATCAACCGTATGGCCGATCGCGCCGCTTTGCTTGCCAAACTGCTAACTGCGCTGTAGGCTGGAACCGTGAAACTCTACCTCAAGCCCACTTGAACGAGTTGCCGCAAAGCGAAGAGTTTCCTTCGCGACCGAGGGGCCGAATTCGAGGAGGTAGACCTGAATAAGGGCTTGTCCGCCTCCGAGTTGGATAAGCTGATCGGCAGCCGCGACTACAAGCTGTTCCTCAACTCGCGCAACGAGCTCTACCGGGAACGCGGCATGGCGGAGAATCCGCCCTCGCGCGCTGAGGCCTTGCGGCTGATGTCCGAAAATCCAAACCTGATCAAGCGCCCCATTCTGGTCAAAGGACGGGAAATCGTCCTGGGCTATGACGAAGCCGCGCTCTCAGGCGTGTTGTAGAGCGTACTCGGGTTCCTCTTCAAACGCCGGCATCTCCGGCTCCTCTTGCACGAAGCAGCTTTCAAACGCACGATCGAGCAACTCGTCACTCAACTCCAACGGCAGCTTCTCGAAATGGATCAGGTTGAAGGCGTGCGACAGTACGTCGCGGGGATGGCATCGCCGGAACGGTTTGCCGCTGGGACGGTAATGGCGCTCGATGAATCGCTCTACGGTGCCCGCCGGACAGGCGATCTCTTTCTTTTCACAAACGCGCTCGAAGATCGTGGTGAACTCGCGCTGGTCGGGGCCGCGCAGCAACATCTTGTATTGGATACGCCGCAGAAATGCCTCGTCGCCCAAATCGGCAGGATTCAGGTTCGTCGAAAACACCAGGAAGGCTTCGAAAGGCACGGTCATCTTGCCGCCTGTGAGGAAGCTCAGGTAATCGACGCGGCGCTCCATCGGTACAATCCAACGGTTCAGCACTTCCGCGGGCGTGGCGCGCTGGCGGCCGAAATCGTCCACCAGGTAAATGCCGTTGTTCGCCTTTAACTGGAAGGGCGCTTCATAGACTTTCGATGTCGCGTTAAAACGCAGATCCAGCATGTCGAGCGTCAATTCGCCCCCGCTGACAATGAACGGCCGCTTGCATTGGATCCATCGGCGGTCGTGACTCGCCGCCTCGGCGACGGCCATGGTCAAAACGGAAGGCGGCTCCGGCTCGGGCTCCAGGGATTGGTGATAGACCGGATCGAAGACCTGGATAATGTTGCCCTGGCATTCGACGGCATACGGCAAGTAGATGGGTGACGGATCAATATTAGCCAGCGACTCGATCAGAAAGGTCTTGCCGTCGCCGGGTTTGCCATAGATCAGCATGGAGTTGTCCGCGCTGATCGCCGGTCCGATCTGGGCGATCAGGCGCGGCGTGACCACCATGCCGCCGAGGGCCTGCTCCACCGCCTGCTTGGTGAGCCAACCATCGCGATGCTTTTGGCTCCGCACCACGGCCGCGTATTGTTCCAGAGGCACCGGGGCGGGACCGTAGTATTGGTTGGCTTCCAGGTATTCGCGCGCGCGGCTTCGTCCGGCTTCGGTGAGCGCGAAGACCGCGGCGACGTTTCCCACACCTAACGATCGCTTTACAACGACCTGATGCTGCAGCTTGAGGCTTTCCACCAAGTCTTGTATGACACTGAATTTCAGCCCGATGGCGTTGGAGAGATCTTGGCCGTAGAGTTCGCCGCGGAAATACAGGATCTTCAAAATCAGATGAGTGATGGTGCTTTCCGAGATCCCGGTCTCTTCCACGGACTCCGGTTCAACCGGTGCCGGGTGCAGTGTTTCTTCGCTCATGTGGAGGTTGGGCGCGACGCTTCATTACAGTACGCCCCGGGTCGCTGAGGACAGTCGGCGAAGGTTAACGGGGTACTAGTTCGATTTAAGGCTGTGAATTGGCTGCAGCCCCCTGCAAGTCAAGGGACCGCGGTTGACGGGTCGGTGCCGTTCTTATAGGCTAAGCAATTTGCGGAAACCAATGCGTCTCGGGCTTACACTCTTGCTTTTCTTATCGCCGCTGCTTTTCGCGCAGAAGGACGCAGCGGAGTGGCCGATGTACAACCGCGACCTGGCGGGCACACGCTATTCTCCACTCGCGCAGATCAATACCAAGAACGTTAGCCGGCTGAAGCGTGCCTGGTCGTATGCTTTGGGCTTCGACCAGGGAGCGGCCGGAATCACGGGCGGGTCGGAGTTCACGCCGATTGTCGTCGGCGGCGCGATGTATCTGGGGACAGCCAAGCGCGTCGTGGCGCTGGAGCCGGAGACCGGCAAGGAGCTCTGGCGGTACGATTTGCCTACGGGCGGTCCGTCGAGGCGGGGCGTGGCGTATTGGCCGGGCGACCAGAATAATCCAGCGCGCATCGTTTTCACTACCGGCCGCAAGATGGTAGCGCTGAACGCAAGGACAGGCAAAATCGATCCCGGTTTTGGCAAAGAAGGCGAAGTGGAACTCGCGGTGCCATACGACGCGGCTCCGGTAGTCTACAAAAACCTGCTTTTCCTGGGGGCGAACACGCCGGAAGCGCCTGCCGTGGGCCCCTCCGGCGATACGCGCGCGTACGACGCCCGCACGGGCGCCAAGCTCTGGGAGTTCCATTCGGTGCCGCAGCCGGGCGAGCCTGGCAACGAAACGTGGGAAGGCGAAAGCTGGAAGGGCCGCTCGGGCGTGAACAACTGGGGCTTTTCGCTAACCGTGGACTCCACGCGCGGCATTCTCTACACAGTTTTCGGCGGACCGAACACCAACTACTGGGGAGGCGACCGCAAGGGCAATGACCTCTTCGCGAATTCCGTAGTTGCATTGGATGCGGAGACCGGGAAGATGAAGTGGTATTTCCAGGCGGTGCATCACGACCTCTGGGACTACGATCTGCCGCCTGCGCCCGGACTTCTGGATGTGACGGTGAACGGGCGCAGAATTCCGATGCTGGCGCAAGTCACCAAGAGCGGCTACATGTACCTGCTGGACCGCGTGACCGGCAAGCCGGTATTCGGGGTAGAAGAGAAGACCGTACCGCAGAGCAAAGCGCCGGGTGAGCAGAGTTCCCCGACGCAGCCGATTCCGGTGAAACCTCCCGAGATTGCGCGGCACAGTTTCAAACCGGAAGACCTGGTGACCGCGGCGGACACGAACGAGGAGCACGCCAAATTCTGCCGCGAACTGGCGGAGCGGAGCGGCGGGTTGTACAACGAAGGGCCGTTCACGCCGTATGTGTATCGCGAAGCAGGCGGGAAATCGCCATCGACCGTGCTCTATCCGGGATCGATCGGCGGGGCGAATTGGGGCGGCGTGGCGGCCGATCCGAAGCTGGGCTACGTTTTCGTGAATACGCAGGATGAGGCCAGCATTGGGTGGGTGGAAAAGAAGCCGGAAGGAGCCCGCGTGCCGTTCGATCGCCAGAGCGTGCTGGGACCGACCTCGCGATTTCAGTGGGCGGAAGGCGATCCGCGCAGCGGTAACGTGGCGCGCGGCGGCGAGCATGCGTGGCCCTGCCAGAAGCCACCATGGGGACGGTTGATCGCGGTGAATGCGGCTACGGGAGATTTCGCGTGGCAGGTCCCGCTGGGAATTACTGACGATCTGCCGGAGGGCAAGCGGAATACCGGCCGCAATAATATGGGTGGCCCGATCGCGACGGCCGGCGGGCTGGTATTTATCGGCGCGACCAATGACCGGCGGTTCCGCGCGTTCGATTCGAAAACCGGCAAGGAACTGTGGACGACTAAGCTGGACTACAGCGCTCATGCGGTTCCGATCACGTATCAGGGCAAGGATGGAAGGCAGTACGTAGCGATCGTAGCGGCCGGGTTCAGCGCGTTGGACGATCCGGGGCCGCCCGGAGCGGATGCAGTAGTCGTTTTTGCGTTGCCATGAAAAGCAACCGCTCCCCAGGGTCGCAGCTCGGAATCGATACGGAGCCGCGACCATCAGGGAGCGTCTTTTCGAGGTGCCCGGGGCTTAGGAGAATATTTATGAAGTTAGCAATTTTTATCCTTTGTGCCATTGGCTTACACGCCGCGGAAACGGGCTGGCCGGTGTACGGCGGCGACCTGGGAAATACTCGCTACTCGACACTGGACCAGATCAACACGCGCAACGTCGCGAAACTGGTACAGGCGTGGGTGTTCGACACCCGGCCATCCACGGACCGCGCCGCGCCCCGGCCGGTTCAAGTGACGCCTCTGGTGGTGAACGGAGTGATGTACGTGGTGACCGCGCATCAAAGCCTGGTGGCGTTGGATCCGGAGACGGGCAAACAGATCTGGACCTTCACCCACAAGCATACGGGCCGCCCGCCGCGCGGCGTTGCCTATTGGGGCGGCGATAAGGACAATCCTCCGCGCATTCTGTTTGGGACGTTCGATGGTTTTCTGCTGGCTGTAAATGCCAAGAATGGGCAGGCGATTCCGGGCTTCGGGAACGAAGGCGAAATCGATCTGAAAGTGGGAATGAAGGACATGGCCCGGTTCCCCAATAACCACTACGGGCTGTCGGGCGCTCCCGTCGTGTACAAGAACGTGGTGGTTACAGGTTCGCACACACAGGACAGCCCCGGATTGGGCTCGAAAGGCGATGCGCGCGGCTGGGATGTGCGCACCGGAAAACTTTTGTGGACCTTTCACTCGGTGCCGCAGCCGGGCGAAGTGGGACACGAGACCTGGCTAAATGATGGTTGGATCGACCGGTCGGGCGTCAACTCCTGGACCACGTACACAATCGACACGCAGACGGGTACTCTGTTCATGACCTTCGATTGCCCTTCGTACGACCTCTACGGCGGCGACCGGCCCGGTAACAACCTGTTCGGCAACGCCTTGGTCGCGCTGGATGCGATGACCGGCAAAATGAAGTGGTACTTCCAGACGATCCATCACGACATTTGGGATTACGATGCGCCCGCGACCCCCACACTGGTCGAAGTGAACAAAGGCGGCCAAAAGATTCCGGCGGTGATCCAAACGGGCAAGACCGGCCTGGTCTTTATCCTCGACCGGCGGGACGGCAAACCGATTTTTCCGGTGGAAGAACGGCCGGTGCCGAAGGGCGATGTGCCGACCGAGTGGTATTCACCGACGCAGCCGTTCCCGATGATCACACCGCCGCTCACGCGCCTCAGCATTACGCGGGACCAGATCGCTAAGGTTACACCCGAACAGCAGAAATACTGCGAGTCGTTATGGGATGCCGAAGGCGGCGCGCACAATGACGGGCCGTTCACGCCGGTGGGGATGAAACCGACCGTGGTGTTTCCGGGCGCGGATGGAGGCGGAAACTGGGGCAGCGGCACGGTTGACCCGAAGCTCGGATACTTCTTCCTCAATGTAAAGAACGATGGCGCGATTGCGAAAATGGTGAAGAACACGCCGGGAGCCCCGCGGAACGGGCTGGGCGAGGATACCAGCCAGAACGCCTACATTCGCCAGGGAGTGCGGATGGGCGACCGCAACGTCGGCTCTTTTTCCAATCCGCAAACCGGCTGGCCTTGCAATGCGCCGCCATGGGGCGAGTTGTCGGCGGTCAATTACAACACGGGCGAGCTCGCGTGGCGGATCCCGTTCGGCCGCGTGGATGAACTGGAAGCGAAGGGCGTAATGAATACGGGCTCCTTCAATAAAGGAGGATCGGTTGCTACGGCGGGCGGAGTCCTGTTCATCGGTGCGTCTTACGACGCGCGGTTCCATGCCTACGAATCGAAGACCGGCAAGCTGCTCTGGGAAACCAAGCTGATGGCCAACGCCAATGCCAACCCGATCACTTATGAGGGCAAGAATGGGAAGCAGTACGTGGTGGTGGACGCGGGGGAACAGATCGTGGCGTTCCGTTTGCCGTAGAATTGTTACTGAGCCGACCCTCCCGGTCTGTGAAAAAATGCGGGGACATTACGGGCCAGCGTCGCTAACTCCTGCCGCTGTATCACGCGGCAGTAGTGTCCCCGGATTTTTTCACAGACTCGTTAGCCAGCGGTTCCCCCTGGGGCTCCTCGTTTTACTTTCCGGTATCTGCTTCGCAGCTCAAGCCCACGACATCATCACCACTCCCATCACCTACACGCGCGAAATCGCGCGCATCATGCAGGCGCGATGCTGGTCGTGCCACCGTCCAGATGGGCAAGCGTTTTCACTGATGACGTATTCGGAAGCGCGGCCGTGGGCGGAAGCGATCAAAGAAGAGGTGCTGGGGCGCACCATGCCTCCCTGGGGGGCGGTAAAAGGATTCGGGGACTTCCGCAATGACCAGGCGCTGACCCCGGAACAGATCGAGGTGATCGAAAGCTGGGCCGACGGCGGGGTCCCGGAAGGAGAGCCGAACGACATGCCCAAACCCGATCCAGCGCCCGGCGCGGGCACCGCGCAGAAAGTGCATGGAGCCATCGAAGTGAGCGGCGACTTCGAGCTAAAACGGCCCTTCTCCCTGGATGGCTTGCTCCCGGAGAGTGTGCCCGAAAAAGCGAGCGTTCAAATCACCGCGGAACTGCCGGACGGCGGGGTGGTGCCATTGGTCTGGTTGGAGGACTACAAGCCCAAGTACGCACATCCTTTCTTGTTGCGAACGCCGCTTGAACTGCCTGCGGGAACCTTCATCCGCGGAGTGCCTCGGGAAGCGCGCATAGCGCTGCTGCCGGCCACCCTGCAAAAGCAGGCCGCCGGCTCTCACTGAACCCTAATCGCGCTCCCTCCAAGTCCGATCGGTGTATAATGCCTGAGGCCGTCGGGCCTGAGGGAAAAATCCGAAATCCGATTCTAGAAGGAGTGGAGCAGATATGGCAGCGGTTCGTTTGGAAGACGCTCGTAGAGTCATCGCGGCAGCCGAAAAAAAAGCTCAACAGATCGGACAGCCGATGAACATCGCCGTGGCGGACGAGGGCGGAAATCTGGTCGCCCATGTCCGCATGGATGGCGCCTGGATAGGCAGCGTGGACATTTCAATCAAGAAAGCCTACACGTCGCGGGCATTTGACATTGCGACTAAGGATCTGGCTACGCATTCGCAGTCGGGTGGGCAGTTTTTTGGCATCCACGCATCCAACAACGGCAAGATCATGATATTCGCCGGCGGGATCCCCTTGAAGCGCGACGGCAAAGTCGTAGGCGCGATCGGCGTGAGCGGTGGTTCCGGAGACCAGGACCACGCCGTCGCCGAGGCGGGCGCCGCTGCATTCTAACTAACCGAGGAAAAAGGAGACCACACAATGGCAAGTAATCGTGGAGTTGCTTATATCGGACCGGGTAAAGTCGAGGTCCAATCGATTCCGTACCCCAAGCTGAGGATGCCCAAGAGCGAGTCCGACCCGTTTGGGGGAAAGGACGCTCCGCACGGCGTAATCCTGAAGATCGTCAGCACCAATATTTGCGGTTCGGACCAGCATATGGTGCGAGGCCGGACCACGGCTCCCAAGGGGCTGATTTTGGGCCACGAGATCACCGGCGAGGTGATCGAAAAAGGCAACGATGTAGAGATGCTGGAAATCGGTGACATCGTCACCGTGCCGTTCAATATCGCGTGCGGCCGCTGCCGCAATTGCCGCGAGGGAAAGACCGGCATTTGTCTGACCGTCAATCCGGCCCGTGCAGGCGCGGCGTACGGCTACGTCGATATGGGCGGTTGGGTAGGCGGCCAGGCGGAATACGTCATGGTCCCCTATGCCGATTTCAACCTGATCAAATTCCCCAATAAAGAAAAAGCGCTGGCCAAGATTAAAGATCTGACCATGCTGTCGGACATTTTCCCCACTGGCTATCACGGCGCGTACACGGCGGGCGTGACCACCGGCTCCGTGGTTTACGTGGCCGGCGCAGGTCCCGTCGGACTGGCATGCGCGGCCTCGTGCCACCTGCTGGGAGCGGCAGTTGTCATCGTGGGCGATATGATTCCCGAGCGCCTGGCGCAGGCCAAGAGCTTCGGTTGCGAGACCATCGATCTCAAGAAAGATGCTTCGTTGGCCGACCAGATCGCCCAGATCGTGGGCGTGCCGGAAGTGGACGCGGCGGTGGATTGTGTGGGCTTCGAAGCCCGCGGCCACGGTAAGGATGCCACGGTTGAGCGCCCGGCCACCGTGCTCAATTCCGTCATGGAAATCACCCGCGCGGGCGGCAACATCGGAATTCCGGGGCTGTATGTAACTGGGGACCCGGGCGGAATCGACGATAACGCCAAGATCGGCAACCTCGGTATTCGCATCGGACTCGGCTGGGCGAAATCGCATGGCTTCGCCACCGGCCAGTGCCCGGTGCTCCGCTACAATCGCAGCCTGATGATGGCAATTCTGCATGATAAGGTGCACATTGCCAAGGCGGTCAACGCTACGGTGATCAAACTCGACGACGCACCGCAGGGTTACCAGGATTTCGACAAAGGAGCTGCCAAGAAGTTCGTCATCGATCCGCACGGGACGGTGGCAAAGTCAGCGAAGTAAATTAACCGCTCCCTCACGGTCGCGGCTCGATTCGTTTTTCAGAGCCGACTGCAAAGGAGCGGAAAGGAG
>Ga0209060_10000253_pt1 | contig 117976 bp, 100 predicted proteins | sample Coa_R1_8_FD_187155 | JGI IMG/M metagenome (GOLD analysis project Ga0209060, IMG submission 187155) | Surface soil microbial communities from Centralia Pennsylvania, which are recovering from an underground coalmine fire - Coalmine... | ecosystem: Environmental > Terrestrial > Soil >... | reverse complement strand
AAGACTTCGTCCGCTCGAGCGGCGCGGCCTGGATTCTCTGGACCGAGGACGCCGCCATTCGCGAAGACTGCGCAGACATGCTGCCCCTGCTCGACGATGCGCGCACCTTCGCTGTCTCGCGGCAGACCCACTTCCGCGCATGGAAGCACATGCTGTTCCCGATGGCGCCCTTCCGCACGTTGCAGCCGGACGAAGCCAGCCAGGTGCTGGCGCCGCTTTCGAATGCGGTGCTGGTGGAGCGACGGAAGTTACTTGCACTCGGCATCCCGCGATGCAGCCTGGCGGGAACTGCGTGGATGCTGCTGTTCTGGAAAGCCGCGACGGCGAGGTGACTATGTCGCCCTGCAGCGGATTCCACGGCAGATCTCCCTTTGGAGCGGCATCTGGATGAATAGGCGTGAAGACGTAGTCGGAATCACGCAGGGGCGCGTGACAGCCAACGCACTCCTCTGCGAACTGCGCGTCCTGCCGTACGGTTTCAGATCGGAAGTTCGCCACCGCGCCTAGCCCCAGCCTTTCGTAGCCGCATACTTCTGCTGGTCGCGGATCATGAACGGTCCACCTTCGGCCCGGGATTTTTTGTTCGCGCTCAGCGTTTGGCCCGCCTGCGTGGATCGCGATGCTTGACGCGCCTCCGTTGCAGGCGATTCGCTTCCTGCAGCATGCGGTCGCCGCCCGGGCGGTCGACGGTCTCCCGAAACATCTGGTAATGACGCTTCAGTCGATCGATGTACCCTGGCGATGGCAGAACGATCCTGCAGAACAACTCAAGCAGCGCCGGCGAGAGTTCGCTCTGCGGGGCCAGCGGATCCAGAGTCGGTCCCTGCAACTCGGCGGGATCTCCGTGCGGGAGCCAGTTCTGGTAGAATTCCTTCGTCTCCCACCCGTAACTGATAGTCGCCCAGAGTTTGTTCCACGCAGTCTCCGGCCGCAGGACAACGATCATTGCGCGGCGGCAATCGCAACCCTTCTCGTCGCAGTAGAAATCGATAAAACCATAATCGCCGGCCGGAAGATCGTCGTCGCCGCTCAGAACCTTCACGCTCTTGGTTTCGGCCGGGCCCAGTTTCGGGAATCTCTGAGCAAACGGAACCATTGGCATAATGGGATTGTAAGACAGATGCAGGCCTGAAATTTCCCCTCAACTCTATATCGGGACGCTCGCGGCGAGTGCCGCTTCGCGATCCAACACCAGCCTGGCTCTTCCGATGGCAGCCCGGCGATCCGGCGACCACCGTGATGGCCGCGCGATGCCTTGGCCGCGGCATTGGCAGGCTACCCCCCCGCAAGCCGCGCCGCAGCCATCGATCCCATGACGGCGCTAAGACTAAGCTTTGCGCCATGTGGCTCAACCGTTACGTCTTATTGTGTGGCTCCGGCCTGTGCGGCGTCGAGACTTTTCTGGCCACCGGCGCCGCTTTCCGGACTCTCCCGGCCATCCACGTGCGGATGACCTTCGGATGACGGCCTTTGTCCATGTCTGAATTGTAGCTCCGTCACGCTCCCGTGTCTGGCCGTCTGATTGCATCAGGGGCCTGCCAAATCATGATCTCCGATTGGATCGTTGCCTGCCGCTCCTTACGGCGTAGTCCGGCCTTCACACTGGCCGCCATTCTCACGCTGGCGCTGGGCATTGGCGCCAACTCCACCATGTTCTCGGTGGTGAATGCGGTATTGCTCCGGCCGCTGCCTGGCTATCAGACCGGCCGTCTGGTGCGCGTCTTCAAGATCACGCCCTATGGTGCAAAGTATTTGGCGCCGGAAGTCTACCTGCGGCTGCGAGAGGTCCTGCAATGCTTCGAGCCGTTGTCGGCGAACCAGAATTGCCGCATGAACCTTACCGGTATCGGCGAGCCGGAGCAGTTGAACGGACCGTGTGCCACTGCCAACTGGTTCGAACTGCAAAGAGCCAACGCGATGCTCGGCCGAACCTTCCTTCCCGGCGAGGACCAGCACGGGCGAAATCACGTCGCCGTCCTCGATTATTCATTTTGGCGCAACCGGTTCGGCGGCGATCTCTCGGTCGTCGGCAAAAAGCTGCTCCTCGACAAGGAGCCCTGGCTGGTGATCGGCGTGATGCCGCGCGATTTCAAACCGGTCACGGGAGGTGACCCGCCCCTCTACACGCCTTACGTGGTGTTGGACAATCCGCATGGGCTGAACGTAACGGGGCGGCTCAAACCGGGTGTCACGCTCGAAGCCGCACAGGCTGAGTTGCAAGTCGTCGCAACGCAACTCACAGGCGAGAATCCGGATTGGAAAGACCTCAAGCTCGGAGCCACTCCGATTCTGGAAGACCTCACCGGCCCACAGAGGCCCCTGCTTCTTCTGCTCCTGGGAGCCGTCTCGTTCGTCCTGCTGATCGCCTGCGTGAACGTGGCGAATCTGCTGCTTGCACGCGCGGTGAAGCGCCAACACGAAATCGAAATCCGCCTCGCGTTGGGGGCCAGCCCTGCGCGCATCGTGCGTCTGGTGCTCTGCGAGGCGTTGGTCGTCTCGACTGCCGCCAGCCTTGCCGCGATCGCGGTGTCCTACGGCGGATTGAGCGCGCTCCGGCCTCTGACTGCGAGTCTTCCCCGCTCCGGCGAACTCACCATCGATTCCCGTGTCCTGCTCGCCACACTCCTCTCAGGGGTCTTCGCCGCACTGCTGTTCGGCATGCTCCCCGCTCTACGGTGCACTGGGCAGTTCCACGTAGCCGGGATGCTTTCGCGCACCACTGCGAAATCGCAAGGACTGTTAGTGGCCGCCGAAGTCGCGCTGGCCTTCGTTCTTCTGGCGGGTGCGGGTCTCATGATCCGAACCTTCGTCGCCATCCGCTCTACCGATCTCGGCTACAATCCGCACAACGTGCTCGCGAACTTTATCGCACTCCCCGAGGCGCCAGATGGCGCCCGCACCGCCGGCGTCGTAATGTATTCCCGCATTCGCGAGCGGATCGGTGCCCTGCCTGGCGTACGCGGTGTGGCCACCGCCACCAGCATTCCCGGATTCGGTGTGTCGATGACCATGCCGGTTCATCCCGAAGGCGAACCCGATCGCGAGCGCGAACACGTGGCCACTCTCGACGTCATCAGCGACGATTACTTCCGTCTGATGGGCATCCCCGTGCGCGCGGGGCGGGCGTTCACACCAGCCGATCGTGACGGCTCCGCGCCTGTCGCCATGGTCAGCGACTCGGTGGCGAATCGATATTTCGCGGGACGAGCCGTCGGCAAGCGCGTCCTCATTCCCGAGTTCAAATTCAACATCGATGGAGGTCCGGAACGCGCCGCGCAGATCGTCGGCGTCGCTTCCAATGTATGCGTCGCCTCCGTGGACGATTGCCAGGCCGAGTACATCTACCTGCCGGAGAGCCAGAATGCGCTGCGCATGGCCAATCTGCTGGTGCGTACTCAGGGCGATCCCAAGGCGCTATTCCCTGCCCTGCGGCATGCCATGTATCTGGAAGCCCCGTCGATTCCGCTGGAGCCTCCACAGACCATCGAGGAGCGCACGTCGTACCTTACGGACACTCCCAGGCGTGCGATGTGGCTTCTGGGCATTTTCGCCGGCCTGGCCTTGGCACTAGCGGCGGTGGGCATCTATGGAGTGTCGGCGTATCTGGCGGCGCAGCGCGATCGGGAGATCGGCATCCGCATGGCCCTCGGCGCAAATTTCCAGGATATTGCGACGCTGGTCTATCGCGCGGTATTGACGCCGTCGGCGATCGGGCTGGCAGCAGGCTTGCTGGCATCGGTGTGGTTGACCCGGCTGGTGAAATCGCTGCTGTTCGGAGTGAAGCCGGGCGACCTCAAGACGATGGTGGCGGCCGGCCTTGCGCTGCTGGCGATAGCGCTGCTCGCCGCGGCCGCGCCCGCCGTACGGGCCGGACTTACCGATCCAGCCAAGGTTCTGCGGCGCGAGTAAGCGGCCGCCGCTCATGGCGCTGCTCCTTGCCACTGTTATACACTCACACTCATGACCTCAAGACCCCTGCGCCCGGCGGCGCTTCTATTGGCGATAGTTGTGTCCGCCTGGCCACTTGCCGCACAGACTGCCCCCAAAGTCACCACTCCCAAAGAAGCGCTCGGATTCAACCTGGGCGACGACTACCAGGTGGCCAACTATACCCAACTGGAAGCTTACTGGAAGAAACTCGCCAGCGAATCCGATCGGATGAAGCTGGTTGACATCGGCCTCACCGAGGAAGGCCGGCACCAGTACATGGCGATCGTGTCATCGCCCGACAACATCAAGAAGCTCGATCACTATAAGGACATCTCGCAGAAACTGGCGCACGCCGAGGGAATCACCGAAGACCAGGCGCATGCGCTGGCGCGCGAAGGGAAAGCCGTGGTGTGGATCGACGGAGGTCTGCACGCGAGCGAGTCGGTGGGCGCACAGCAGCTCATGGAGATGGTCTACCAGATGGTGAGCCGCACCGATCCGGAAACGATGCGCCTCTTGAACGACGTGGTGCAGCTCTACGTGCAGGCCAATCCGGATGGGCAGGAACTGATCGCCAACTGGTACATGCGTGGGTCGGAGAAGCCGGACGCGCCGCTGAAGGATCCGCAGAAGCGCAATATGAACGGTCTGCCGCGGCTGTACGCCAAGTATGTGGGGCACGACGACAATCGCGACTTCTACATGTCGAACATGAAGGAGACCACCAATATGAACCGCCAGTTGTTCATCGAGTGGTTTCCGCAGATCATGTACAACCATCATCAGACCGGCCCCGCCGGTGCGGTGATTTTCATGCCCCCGTTTCGGGATCCGTTCAACTACAATTTCGACCCGCTGGTACCGCTCGGCATCGAGATGGTGGGCACCGCGATGCACAGCCGCCTGGTGGCGGAAGGCAAGGGCGGTAGCGCCATGCGCAGCGGCGCCAACTACTCCACGTGGTGGAATGGCGGCCTGCGCACGATCACCTATTTTCACAATATGATCGGCATCCTCACCGAGATCATCGGCAATCCTACGCCGATGAACATCGCGTTGGTGCCCGAGAAGCAGTTGCCGCAGGGCGACTGGCCCATGCCGATCGCTCCCCAGGAGTGGCACTATCGCCAATCCATCGATTATGAGATCACCAACAACCGCGCGATGCTTGACCTGGCGTCACGCTACCGCGAGACCTTCCTGTTCAATATCTGGCGCATGGGAATGAACTCCATCGATAAGGGCAGCAAGGACTACTGGACCATCAGCCCGAAGCGCATCACGGCGCTGGAAGCCGCCGCAGCCGCGGAAGGCGGGACCGGCGGAGGACGTGGTGGACGCCGTGGCGGCGGTGGTGGAGCAGCAGCGGGTGGCGATGCCGCTGCCGGCGGAGATCTGCCTGCCGGGTTGACTGCCGGCGGTCTCGGCGCGCGCACCGTGCCTGCCGAACTCTACGAAAAAGTGCTGCACGATCCCAAGATGCGCGATGCGCGCGGCTACATCATTCCCTCCGACCAGGCGGACTTCGCAACTGCCACGGAGTTTGTGAATGCGCTGCTCAAGAACGGCATCACGGTGCTGAAAGCCACCTCGAATTTCAATGTGGCGGGCAAGAGCTATCCCGCGAACTCTCTGGTGATCAAGACCGCGCAGGCATTCCGCCCGCACATCATGGACATGTTCGAGCCGCAGGATCACCCCAACGATTTCCGTTATCCCGGCGGACCGCCGATTCCTCCCTACGACATCACCGGTTGGACATTGGCCCTGCAGATGGGCGTGAAATTCGATCGCGTCCTGGACAAGTTCGATGGTCCTTTCGCGAAGGTGAACGGTTTGCTGCCGCCGCCGGCGAGTTCGGTCATGGGACCGTCCAGCCCCGCGGGCTACCTCATCAGCCACCAGATCAATAATTCCTTCGTGCTGGTGAATCGGCTTCTGAAGGCAAATGCCGAAGTCTATTGGATGAAAAAAGAGGCCGCCGCGGATGGACAGGACCTCGGCACTGGCGCGATCTGGGTGCCGGCTTCCGCCGCTGCGAAGACTGTGCTCGAAAAGGGCTCCAAGGACTTGGGGATTCCCGTACACGCAGTCGCCAAGGCACCGTCGGGAGATGCGCTCAAGCTCAAACCGATTCGCATCGGCCTCTACGACCAATACGGCGGCAGCATGCCTTCCGGTTGGACGCGCTGGCTCTTCGAACAGTACGAATTCCCGTTCGAGGTGGTCTATCCGCCCGCTCTCGATGCCGGTAACTTGAAGGCTAAGTACGACGTGATCGTGTTTCCCGACGGCGCCATCCGGCGAGGCAATGCCGGCGGTGGACGTGGCGCGGGTGGCGGCGGACGCGGCGGATTTGGCGCCAATCCGGATACTGTCCCCGATGAGTACAAGGCGGAGATCGGCAGAATCTCCGACGAGAAAACCATGCCGCAGTTGAAAGCTTTCGTGGAGTCGGGCGGAACCGTGCTGACCATCGGCAGTTCCACCAGCGTCGCGGAGGTGTTCGGCATACCGGTCAAGAATCATCTCACCGAGAAGGGGCCGGACGGCAAGGACCGCCCGCTGCCGCGTGAGAAGTTCTTCATTCCGGGATCGCTCCTGAAGGTGAACGTCGACAACCACAATCCGCTGGCTTACGGCATGCCTTCGCAGTTGGACGTCTTCTTCGACAACAGCCCGGTGATGCAGTTGGAGCCCGCTGCAGAGATCAAGCACACCTCACCGGTGGCGTGGTTCTCGGGGCCCGAAGTTCTGGATAGCGGCTGGGCGTGGGGCCAGCAGTATCTGGATGGCGGCACCGCAGTGGCGGAAGCTACTGTCGGCGAAGGCAAGGTGATGATGCTGGGTCCGGAGGTAGCGTTCCGCGGGCAGCCGCATGCCACGTTCAAGCTGCTTTTCAACGGACTGTACTACGGCAGCGCCAAAGCTGCAACGATGCCGTAGACGCTTGCTTACGCGCGCGGCTCGTAGGGCGACCGCCCTACGAGCCGCGACCTTTACGACGCGCGACCTTTACGAGCCGCGACCGTAAGGGAGCGTTGCATGTCTGAGATCGTATGCTTACCCGCCACATACGACGCGACACGTACGCCCCCCGAACATACGACGCGCGACTTTTACGAGCCGCGACCGTGAGGGAGCGTTGCATGTCTGAGATCGTATGCTTACCCGCCACATACGACGCGACACATGCGCCCCCCGAACATATGAGGCGCGACCTTTACGAGCCGCGACCGTAAGGGAGCGTTGCATGTCTGAGATCGTAAGCTTACCCGCGCCTCGTAAACACCTTTGCCACTCCTCGTCTATTCGTACCGAAGTGCGATCACCGGCTCCACCTTCGTTGCCCTCCGTGCCGGAATGTAACACGCCACCAGCGTCACCACGATCAGCATCCCCGCCATCGCCAAAAACGTGAGTGGATCCACCGAACTGACCCCGAACAAAAGTCCACTCAGCGTTCGCGTGAATACCAGCGCTCCCAGGGCGCCGATCACCGTCCCCGCGAGTGCCAGCCGAATCCCGGCCACACCCACCAATCGCACCACATCGAACGACCTCGCTCCCAGCGCCATGCGGACGCCGATCTCATTGGTCCGCTGCGCCACCGAGTACGAGATCACCCCGTAAATGCCGAGAGCCGCCAGCACCAGCGAGACCGAGGAGAACATCGTCAAGAGCAGTGTGAGAAAGCGCGGCCGCGAGCGTGCGGCGGCCATCACGTCGGTCATGACACGCACCTGCGAAATCGGCAGCGCTCGATCCAGCCCGCGGATCTCGGCCCGGACCGCTCCCGCCATCGACATTGGGTCCCCATTGGTCCGCACCACCAGGTACGCCGTGCGCGCCGGCGATTGCGGGAAGGAGAGGTAGAGTTCCGTACCGGCCGGCTTATCCAGACCGGCATTCTTCATATCCGCGACCACTCCCACAATCGTGCGCCACGGGCTGTCGTTCCCTCCGGTTCGCACGCGATGTCCCAGCGCGCTCTCATGCGGCCAGAATGTCTTGGCCATGGTCTGATTCACCACCACTGCCGGAGGGGAGGTCGCGCCATCTGCGGGGCTCAGGAATCGGCCCTCCAGCAAATGTGCGCCGATCGCCTCGAAATAGTGTCCGCCCACGAAATTCCAGTAGTCGATGTTCTGAATCGGGCCGTTCGGGACGGGCACGAAGTTCTCGATAGCGGTGTCGTTGGCGTTGATCGGCCGTACCGGCGGCAGCCCGCTCGTGACCGATGCGGTGATTACGCCGGGCAGCGCGTTCACCCGGTCCTGCAGTGACTGGAAGAATCCGCCCACCGCCGCCGGATCGCGATACGCCGTAGTGGGGAGCGCCAGCCTCATGCTCAAGACATGCTCTGGATCGAATCCCGAATTGACCTCCTGCAGCTTCCAAAATGCCTTTATCATCAGGCCTGACACAATCAGCAGGATCAGCGCCAGTGCCAGTTCGGAGGTCACCAGCACCGCGCGGAATCGATTGGCCGCGAGCGAACTGGTAGTCCTTCCGGCCGCCGCCTTCAAGGTGTCGTAGAGCGCCGAGGGCTTCATGTGGAGCACCGGGGCAAGCCCGAAGACCACGCCCGTAATGCACGAGACTCCGAGAGCAAACAGCAGCACCATCCAATCGATGCTGATCTCCCCGGCACGCGGAATGCTGCCGGCATTGGTAGCCACCAGCAGGCGCAGACCTCCGAAAGCCAGCAGCATCCCCAGAGCCGCGCCGGCCAAGGATAGCAGAATGCCTTCGATCACGAATTGCTGAAGCAACTGTCCCAAACCGGCGCCGATCGCCGCCCGCACCGCAATCTCTTTGCGGCGCGCCTCTGAGCGGGCCAGCAGCAGGTTCGCTACATTCACGCACGCGATTAGGAGGACGCACACGACCGCGGCTAGCAGAACGAGCATCGCCTTGCGAACGGTGCTCACCACGTCGTCCTGAAATCCGATCAGGACTAGGGGATGCACCTTGGGATCGAACGGATGGTTGCGCGCTCCCAAAGTGGCCAGCGAGTGCTGCTCGTAACGCAGCATCTCCCCCGCGGCCTGCGCCATGGTCACGCCGGGACGAAATCGCCCAAGGACGTTGAGGTAGTGGCTGCCCCGCCCGCCCGGACTGGCCGGATCGATTTGCAAGGGCACCCACAACTCAGGCGGGTCGAGTTCGCCGGGTGGGAATGCGAATCCCTTCGGCATCACGCCGATTACATTGCACGGATTGCCGTTCAGACGGATATCGCGACCCAGAATGCCGGGATCGCCGCCATAGGCGCGCTGCCACAGACCATAGGAGATCACCGCGGTCTCCGGCTGGTTGGGGCGATCGTCATCGGGCGTGATGATGCGGCCCATCTCCGGTGTGACGCCCAACATCGCCAGCATCCCGCCAGTGACGTACGAAGCTTGGGCACGCACGGGTTCGTTCGTACCGGAGAGGTTGACCCCCAGATTCGCCCATGCCTCCAGTGCGTCCCAGGAGTTGGTGTCGCGTTTCAGGTCGAGAAGTTCCGCTGGAGAGACGGCAAAGTGATGTAGCCCGCCATTTGGAAACGTCGGAAACTCTGTGAACACACGCACCAGCCGTTCGGCGTGGGCATACGGTAACGCGCGCAGCAGCACAGCATTGACGACGGAGAAAATGGCGGTAGTCGCGCCTATTCCGAGCATCAGGCAGGCGACCGCCGCAGCCGAAAAGCCGGGGTTGCGGGCCAACATTCGAACGCCGTACCGAATATTTTGCATCAAGCTGCCCACGGTGCCTCCTGAAAGCTGGTTAGACGAAATCCCGCAAGAACTGTTACGAATCGGAGAGGTACGCGAGGACCTCCAACGCGAGCGTATTTAGACTATTGGTGATGCGGTCCGCCTCCACATTCACTAGCGCATATCTATCCTCAACCGGATCCTTGGAGCCGACGAGCGCGTGATAGTCTTCGCGAAGATCCGGCAGTTCCGCGGGCTCGATCTTCGAGCCGCGCAGCACCGCGGCGAGATAATACAGCGTCACGTCGACATGATTGGCGAACGTGCGGAATTCGTCGCGCGCCGGCATGGCGCGTGTGCGCACCAGTCCCGCCTCCAGGGACATCACCGCGTGTATGAGGCGATGCGAGTTGGCCAGGATGCGGTGCAGCGCACTGATGCGGTCTGCGGAGACGCCAGGTTCGACAGCGAGGCGCGCCACTGACGCCTCGGCGTTGGAGCGGCTCAGCCGCGCGGTCTGGCGGGTCTGATCCAGTTCCGCCTTCCGGCGATCGTCCGGATCCAGGTAGGCATCGCGCACCGATTGGAAATACGAGCGGTATCCCTCCAGCATGCGCGCCAGCGCCTCCGGCACCTGGCTTCGCTCCCACGTAGGCCAGAGCTGGTAAGCGGCCAGCGCGATGACTCCGCCAACCAGCGTGTTCAGACCGCGGGCCACAATTACCGGACCGGGCTCGATTCCGGTGACGGCAAACATCACCACCACCAAACCCGTCAGATTGATCGCAAAGATTCCATAATTCGCGGGTCCGAAGCAGCGCAGCAGGAAAGCGTATAGAACGATCAACACCACCTCCATACCGCGTTGCGGAGCGAGCAGGTGAAACAGCCCGGTGGCGAGCCCCAGTCCGATCAACGTGCCAACCACGCGGAGGATGCCGCGGACGAAGGTCGTTGTGAAGTCGGGTCGCAGCACGATCGCGATCGTCATCGGAATCCAATAGGGACGCCGCCAGCCCACCTGGTGGGCCACCAGTTCGCCGACCGTGAGGGAGACGCCCAGCCGCACCGCATGCCGGAAGACCGCCGACTCCAGATTCAAGTTCGCCCGCAGCACCGCCATTACGCCCGCGGCACGCAGGCTCCACGGCCGCGAAGCCTCATGTCGATCGAACTCCGCGCCGCCGCTCGGCGTCGCGTGCCCCGACATCTCCACGGCCGAGCGGAGTTGTCCGGCGAGTGCGTCCACTTGCCAGCGCGCATCTTGCAGGATCTCGGCCAGCGGCGCGTTGCAACTGCGTTGGCGCAAAGTGCCTGCCAGCGATCGCAGCTCTTCGAACTCGCGAGGATGCAGATGTGCGGGCGCGAGGTCGGGAGAAGCCAGCGCGTCAGACACCGAGAGTAAAATGTGCTTCGCGATCTCGAGACTTCGTTCCAAGGCCGCAGTTTCCACTTCGGTGCAGGTCTCGCGGCCGAGCCGGATTCGCATCCGCGCCAGCACCAGAAGAGCCAGCCGGATCCGCTCGGCCTGGCTGAGCAGGGCAAGGTAACGTTCGGCTTCGATCGAGTGGGCGCTGTTCAAAGCAGTCAGGGCCACCTGCGCCTGTGTTGCCTCGGCACTGGCGGGCGGAGCCTCCAGCACGAGTGGGTCGGTCGTGGCGATGGCGGCCAGTTGCTGATAAAGCTGTGCCAGAATACGCCGCTCAGGACCGTACCGCAGGAATGGCCAAAAGGCGAGCGATAGCAGCGTCTGCAGCAGCCCTCCTCCCAGCGCCGCCGCGCCCGCTGCAACCGCCTTGCCGGGGGACAACGACTGCGCCAGAAAAACGATCAGGGTCACCACCGTGACGTTCGAGATGTCGGTGGCCTCGGTGCCCAGCGCCACCATCATACCCGCTGCAAATCCGCAGGTCCCGATCAGCGGCGCGGCCAGCGCCTGGTGGCCTGCCGATAAGCCGCCGGCAATCACCGCCAGCGAGCAGAACAGGCTTGCCAGCAGCATGCGCCGCAGGCGATGACGATAGGGGTCGGATCCGTCGGAAAAGGAGACGTTGAGTGCTCCAGTAGCGCCGATCAGGCCGCTGCCGGGATAGCCTGCGGCAACGCCAATGACCAAGGGCAGGGCGAGTCCCAACGAATTGCGCAACGCCAGCCATGGAGCGGCCTTTGCGCGCTCATAGCGAAAGACGCCGCGCCAGAACGATGCCATCCACTCTCAGGATAACGGGAAGTCCCCCGTTACCTGGGGCGAATCATTTCGATATAGAGAAACTCACAGGGAGAGGAACTCAGGTTCAGCCCGGTGTACGTGTCGGCGTCAATCCATTGCGTTTCCCCGCCGTGGAGCCGAATCTCCCGCGAGGGTCCACCAGGATTGGTGAGACGCAAGTTCACGTCACCGAGCGCGACCATCACTCCTGAGCGGGCGTCGTGGAGCGGGATCTTCGCCGACCCGTCCAACTTGGCGTGCAACACACGCACTTCCGTGTTCTCCTGCTGCACCGTGAAGGATCGCGGCGCAACTTTGGCCACGTCGATGAACCGATCGAGCACTATCTCAGCCGGAAAACGGTTCGAGAACTGATTGGCGCGGTTCGCCGGAGACGGAGGAGAGATCAATTGGGCGTTCACCAGCACGGCGAAAGCCGCTCCCGCAACAACGGGTCCCATCCAATGGCGGAGACGAGACATAAATAGACCTCCTTGCGCGCATTGTAGCAATTGGACTCACTCGCTGGGCGAGTCACTCCACGGCAGGGCGTGATGTGACCAAAAAAAGGCAGGTCCAGCGACCTGCCCCCATCCGCCGGCGGGAGGAATACGCCGGTTGATGTTCGAATACAATCTCAAAGACTCCCGCCGCGTCTAAAAAACTACACCCGTTAAAATCGATTTGAATTTACTTTCGCGCAATTTTTCCCGTCGAGTCGAATGTTAGATTTGTTGCGCGATGACACGGCTTCCCGGCCCCGATACCCATAGCTGACTCGACGAACGGGGTACACCGCTTAGAGGGAGATCCCCGGTCGCGCGCATGAATAAGGTTCTGTTCTTCGAATCCACTGCGGAACACCTCGAGAAGCAAGGCCTCTGGGAAGACGCCGGGCGTTTCCGTCTCGCCGCCGAGCCGAACCGCCATTTCCTAAGCCTTGCCGCCATTGCTTGGAAACGGCGCAAAATGTCGCAGCTTAAGCGGCGTGGTTCTCGGGGGTGGGCGAATCAATCCCGTCGATGTCAACCAGAATTCCCTGTAAGTTATTGAAAGTGAGAGGGTGCGCCTGTCGGAGTCGGACGGTTTTGATGCGGCGAACTCGCGGCAAGCCGGCTTGGTGTACGCTTTTGGTTGTGATCAGAAACCGGCTTGCACTGATTATCGCGGCAGTGGCCAGCGCGGGCACCGGCTACACAGACAAGTCCCTCCGTTCCTCTGGTCTCGGTTTGCGAGGTACTGCGAAACCTGGATACCTATCGGGACAAGCTGGTTGTCGTGGTAGGCCTGTGGTCCACCACTTTCGAAGGCAGTCTGATCAGTGAGCCGTGTGAGCCAGGCAATCGCATTTCGTTCAAGGACAGCAGTGGCCCGGCATGATGCAAGCCGGCGAGATGGAGCCGATCAAGCCGGGCGCACCGGCGCGGTCCGATTTTCCAATCGAAGAGGCCCATCTTTGGCAAAAACTGCGCGAGGTCGCCGGAGGGATTGCCCAGACGCCGCCTGTTCACGAAAGCCCCGAAACAGCGGGTAGCTGGACGGCTGTCTATTGCCGGATTCAGAGCCCTGTTTCCCTGCGGCATCGCGGTCTGCGTGGAAATGGATACGGATTGAACGGCAGTATCCCCGCGCGGTCATCCACATCATCCAAACAAAGGAACTCATCATTGGGCGCGATGGACGCGCAGTCGTGAACAAACAGCCCGTACCCGATTTGCCGGATCCACCGATTGTCTCACTACCAGTCCCACCGCCGGCGCGCCGTTGATCCCCGGACCGTTGTGCTAGTGTGGACCTGTGAATCCGGCAAACCTCAGCCGGCGCGGGCTCCTGAAGCTGGCAGGATCATACGGCGCGACACTCGCCCTGGGAACTTCCTTCGCGCGAACCTCGCCTCTCCGCTGGGAGGAGCGCCGCGACCTTTATCCGCAAGGCGTCGCCTCCGCCGATCCCCATCCCGACAGCGTGATTCTCTGGACGCGCCGGCCACCCGCCGAAGGCAAAGAGACGCGCGAGTTGACGGTCGAAATCGCAGCCGACTCCGAATTCCATCGCGTAGTAGCGACCGCGAAGGCGGCCATCTCCGAACACACGGACTGGACCTGCCGCGTGCTGGCGACTCACCTCAAACCGGCGCAAGTCTACTGGTATCGCTTCGTGGACGAGCACGGAGCCGGTAGCCGGATCGGGCGCACGGTCACGGCTCCGGCCGACCGCGACGGACGGCCAGTTCGTTTCGCCTTTGTGAGCTGCCAGAACGTGCAGCAGGGCGCCTCCAGTGCTTACCGCCGGATGATCCTCGAAGACAAGCAGCAGCCGCCCGAAGAGCGCCTGGGGTTCGTCATGCACCTGGGGGATTTCGTCTACGAGATCGTCTGGTATCCCGAGGATCGTCCGCAGGGAATGTATGCGCGCAGGCTGCGCGACATCGTCCGCTATGCGCATGGCGAGAAACACCGTGACTTCCACGTGCCCACCACCGTGGAGGATTACCGCGCCCTCTATCGCGCCTACCTCCTGGATCCCGATCTGCAGGACGCCCGCGCCTGGCTGCCCTTCGTCTGCATGTGGGACAATCACGAGTTCTCGTGGAAGGGATGGCAGACTCAACAGGACTTCGGGGAAGGTCTCCTGCCCGCGCAGACACGAAAGGTCGCGGCGTGCCAGGCGTGGTTTGAGTATCAGCCATCGCGCGCGGTGCGGGCGAATCCCGCTGCCGCGGACCAATACACTCCACCCGCGGTGAAGGACGCGGCGCTTCGCAATTTTGACGAGAGCGGACTGGGGCAGGAACCGGGGAATCTGGCGGCGATCCACAGCCTCAAGCTCTCCCGGACGCTGCGTTGGGGCCGGAATGTGGAGTTGATCCTCACCGACAACCGTTCGTTTCGCTCACAACCGATTTCTGATCGCGAGGAGTTTGTTTCGTTCCGCGCGCAAGGATTTCCGCAGGGAAGTCCGGCGGACATTGTGGAGATCCTGGACGCGGGCCGCAGCCATGGCGGCGGCCACCCCCCGGAAACGATCGAATTCGGCGGCCGGGCGTTCGCCAATCCGGCCAGGAATCGCGCTCCGCAGTCGATGCTGGGTGCGGAGCAGAAGGCCTGGTTTCTGGATCGCCTGCGCACCTCCAAAGCAGCATGGAAGCTGTGGGGCAACTCGGTGGCGATGCTCGACTGGCGCGCAGATTTCGCCAATCTGCCGGAGGGCTTGCCCAAATGGCCTGTGGCAGGGTACGCGCTGTTTACGGACGATGACTGGTCAGGCTACCGCGCCGAACGCGCGGAGATCCTGAACTTCGTTCGCAAGCAAGGCATCGCCGGTTTCGCAGCGCTGGCGGGCGATCGGCACGCGTTCACGGCGGGGCTGGTGTCCTCCTCCCTGCCGCCGGCAGCGTTCGACGCAGTCGGCGTGGAGTTCATCACGGGATCGGTCTCGGCTCCCGGACTATTCGAAGCTCTCGAATACAATTTGCCCAAGGATCATCCTCTGCGCCCGCTCTTCCTGCACGAGCCGCGCGCAGGAGGTCCGGTGCAGCCCGCCTTCAACTTCCTGATGATGCACGGGGTCGCCGCGGCGCTCGAACTGCAGCGGACTGACGACTTGCAGGCCGCAGTCGCCAAGTCGAACCCGGAAGTCGCGCCGCATCTTTCCTTTACCGATGTCGGGGGACATGGATACACCTCGGTGCGCGCCACCGCGCAGGCTCTGGAGGTAGAGTTCGTTTGCGTGCCGCGGCCCGTGGAGCGCAATACCTCTGAAGATGGCGGGCCGTTGGCGTACCGGGTGACGCATCGAGTCGCGTTGTGGAAGCCGGGAGAGCGCCCGCGGATGGAGCGGGTTGCGCAGCAAGGAACCTTCCCGCTCTCTGTGTGAAGGTCTAAGGGTGCGTGAACTCGTTGGCGTGCGGGATCAGTTCCTGGTAGATCCGATTCGGAAGGTCCGTCTTCCAGTGCCCCGTGGCCTGCGCGAATCCGCAGATCCCGACGAAGAGTAGAGCCACTCCGGCGGCCACGATCCACGCCGGGACCTCCTTTTTGCCCGGCGCGGCCAGCATCAGCGCGCCTGCCGCAGGACAACTGGCAACGCACTGCAGGCACCCGGTACACTCGGCCGACCGGATCTGGATCAGTTGGTCAACTGCCAAGGCGGAAGGACAGGCCTTCGCGCACTTGCCGCAATCGATACACAAGGACGCGTCGCGGCGGATTCTCAAGGGGCTCACCAGCGAGGCAAACCCCATCAGCGCGCCGTAGGGACAGAGATAGCGGCACCAGAAGTTCTGCACGAATACGGAAAGCACCACCAGCAGCGCGATCACAATTCCGCCACTGAGCCCCAGGAAACGGAAGAAGTTGAGCATCTTCACGTCGTCCACAATGCCGTACGGTCCTTCCAGGAAGGCGCGAATGCCGGGAACGCTCATGGAGCAGACGGCATAGAGAAAGAGCCCCAGTAGAACGTATTTCAGGCTGCGCAGGACGAGATCGAAGCCGCGAGGCAGGCGAAAATTCCGAACGAACGCCTTTTGCCCGAGCCGCCACAAGTACTCCGAGAGGCTGCCGACCGGGCAGAGCCAGCCGCAGAAGCTTTTGCGAAAAAGCCAGGACATCGCCAGAAAGGCGACCAGCAGGAACATGCCGGCCGGGTGCAGGCGCGGGATTGCGCCGGTCAGCAGAAAGACCTTTAGATTCATCAGAGAAGCGATGGGTAACCACCCTTCCACACCGGCTGGACGATCGACCCGAATCGACCTGCCGCCGGTCTCGAAATAGCGGACGAAGAGGTAAAACTCCAAGCCCATCCAGACGTTCAGCGCGAGGAAAGCCAGTTGAAACCCGTGCCGGAGGGTCTGGGAACGGTCGGGAAGTGCGCGCCGAATCAACCTTTTGCGGGTGGGGACGATAGGATTTGGGGCAAGTGTGGCCATTTGCATTTCCACCAACCCTCAGCGTAGAGTTTCGCGATAGGCAGGCGCAGTGACTGGAGTCACAACGAATTCCGTCGAGGTGCCCTCCTGAAAACCTCAATTGCCGCCGATATCCGTCTCAGAGTGCCGTATGGCGGCAGCACAATGATGGACTACTACGAAGAATTGGGGGTCGATCGCGGGGCGTCGTCTGACGAAATCCGGCAGGCTTACAAACACCTGGTGCGCCTGCTTCATCCCGACCATTGCAGCGACCAAGCGGCGCGCCCGCTGGCAGACCTGCAGATGAAACGGCTCAACGAAATTCTGCATGTGCTCACGACTCCAGCTGAAAGGGAACTCTATGATCGGGAACGATGTGGCCCGGCGCCCCAGGCCGTTCTGGCGATTCTGCCGGGGATGGCACCGCACCGCTCGCCTCCGTGGTTTTGGCTGGCGGCGGGTGGTGGCGCGTGTCTCGTAATGCTGGCGATGCTGGTGTACGCTCCAGCTTCTGTACCGAATCCGCCGGCTCCTCGCGATCAACCCGTACCGGCGTTCCCAATGGGGCCGCAGAAAGCGGCCGTCAAACGCGTGAATTCTGGTTCCCCCCTTTCGGTGGCAAACCGTCCCGCCAGAACGCAGCTACAGGCCGGTATCGCAGCGGCGTCCGGAGTTTCCACACCGCCGCCAGACAACGATCCTCCTCCGCTCACCGAGCCTTCTCTCACACCCATGCTCGAACCACTGATGAATACAGGACCACCGAGTCCGATACTGGAGCCGGTGCCGCCAACCAGCGCCAATCCACGGGGTTGGACAGGAGTGTGGTTGCTGGCGGGATCCTCTTACTCAAAGATCAGCGGCATGTACCCTCCGGAATTCATCGAGCTCAGCCTGGCCGAGAACGACGGAATCTTGAGCGGACATTACCGCAGCCGCTACCGCATCGCCGATCAGGCGATATCTCCTGTGGTGTCCTTCCAATTCGAAGGCAGGGCCGGTGCGGATCGGGCAAGTCTGTCATGGAGTGGCAGCGGCGGCTCCAAAGGCCAGGTGCAGCTTCGACTGCTTCCGGGCGGTGGACTGGAGGTAAGCTGGATTGCCGATCAGGTCAGTCCGGAACTGCAATTGATCTCCGGAACGGCGACGCTGGCCCGCAAATGGGAGTGACGGAAGGCGATTACCAAAGCGCGTACCAAGGTCGTTTGCGCTTGGCGAATGGAGCTGACGACACGGGCAGACCCTCCAGAACCAGCCCTGGATTCTCCACCAGAAGGCAATCTGCGACTTCGGGCTCGAAGGTCTCGCGAACATACTGTTCCACCCCGTTCAGAACGGGCGGACGATGTTCCAGATCGTGGGCATCACTGGCCAGGAAATGGACCAGTCCATGGGCCATGAGTTGATGGCTCGCCGCTCTTGCCGATTTTCCGAAGCGGCCGAGCAGCGATTGTGCGGTCACCTGCATCGAGCATCCGCGGCTGGCCCACTCTTCCAATTCGGAAATTCGGGTCCGCAGCATGGGATTTCTCTCGGGGTGCGCAATGACGGGACGCAGTCCGCGGTCGAGCATCTTATCGAGAATTCCGGTCGTGCTCTTGGGAATCAGAAAGTCGGAGAACTCCACCAACAGGTGGCCGCGATGGGCGATCGAATACTGTTCCGGATTGCGGAGCGCGTTTTCGATCCCGTCCAGGGTCATGTGAAGCTCGCAGCCATAGTGGATGCGGATCAGGTCGCCTGCCGCCCGTTGCAACTCGCCGAGCAGTTGCTCGACCTCCGCCGGATCAAACTCGAAGGTCAGATTGCTGTGGGAAGTGGCGACGATATCGGTGGTTCCGGCGGCCGCCGCCATCTTCAACATCTCCAACGCCTGCTCCAGGTCGCGCGCTCCATCGTCGAGCCCGGGCAGGATGTGGGAGTGAATATCGATCATCGGCGATGCAGCCTATCGGAGGGTTAGCGAGTAACGGCTTGGCTGCCGCTACAGTTTCATCCGTTCCAGCTTGCGGTAAAGCGTCTTACGCTCGATTCCAAGCAACTGTGCGGCTTTGCTCTTGTTTCCCCCGGTTGCGGCAAGCACTCGCCTGATCTGGTCCTCCTCCGCATCGGCCAGAGTTTCCACCGGCTTATCCTTAGACTCCATGGTGGTCTGCGCGCGGTACACGGCGTCCGCATCCACCCGATCGGCGAGGATGACCAGGCGCTCCATCATGTGCTGCAACTGGCGCACGTTTCCGGGCCAGGTGTAGTCCTGCAGCGCCTTGACCCCCGAATCCATCAGCTTGACTTCACGGCTGTAACGGCCGTTGTACTTGTTGATGTAAAAGCGAGCCAGGAGCGGGATATCCCCACGCCGCTCACGCAGCGGAGGGATTACAATACGCACGGTATTCAGGCGCCACCACAAATCCTCGCGGAATTTCTCTTCATCCACCATGCGCTGCAGATCGCGATTGGTAGCCGCGATCACGCGCACATCGACCTCTTTCGATCGGGAAGCACCCACCGGGCGAATCTCGTGCCCCTGCAGAAAACGCAGCAGCGCCAATTGGAAATTCAGCTCGATCTCGCCGATTTCGTCGAGCAGCACGGTGCCGCGATTGGCAGCTTCAAAGACGCCCACACGATCGCGATCGGCGCCCGTGTAAGCACCTCGGACCGCGCCGAACAGTTCGCTCTCCAGCAATGACGGCGCAATCGATCCGCAGTCGACCGGAACAAACGGCTGGGTCGACCTCCGGCTCAAATTGTGGATCATGCGGGCCACCAGTTCCTTGCCGGTCCCGGTTTCGCCTTCGATCACCACCGTGGCATCGGTTGGAGCCGCTTTGCTGACGATCTTGTAAATCTCCACCATGCCGGGGGAACTGCCGATCATCTGGCTTTCGGGCAGTTCTTCGTCCTCGGCCTCCTCCTCGCGATCGTCAAACCGCGACTCGGCGCGATGAATCACATCCATCATGTGCTCGAGCTCGAATGGCTTGGCGAGGTATTCGAAAACTCCGCCGCGCGTCGCCGCCATCACCGTCTCGACCGTACCACGGCCCGTCATCAGGATCACCGAGCACTCCGGATCCTTCCGTTTTGCGGCTTTCAGTACATCGAGACCAGTACCCTCGTCGATGTAAATATCGGAGATGACGATCGGATAGGCGGTATCGCTCAGCCGTTCCATGGCCTCGAAGGTAGTGGATACCGCATCCACGGCGTATCCCTTTTGTTCCAGTGCCGTCAGGATCGTAAACTGGAGGGCCGGATCGTCTTCGACTAGTAGTAATTTGCTCATCAATGCCGTTCCGCCACGATGGGTACGAACGCTCACGCCGCCGCTGGTACCTCGATTGTAAAACAGGAACCCGCGCCTGGCTGGCTGGTTACGCCTATCTTTCCTCCATGCTGCTCCACTATCTGTTGGACGATGGAGAGGCCGATTCCGGTGCCCGCTTCGCCGGATTCCTCCGCTTTTTTCGTGCGATAAAACTTCTGGAAGATCAGCTTGGCTTCCTTCTGATCCATTCCGATGCCCTGATCTTTCACGGCGATCCGGACATGTCCCCCGTCCTGCCAGACGGAAACCGTCACCTCGGTCCGCTGGGGCGAGTACTTAACTGCGTTCGTAAGTAAATTGTAGCAGGCGTACTCCATCAATTCCCGGTCGCCGGTGAGTTGCAGATCTTCGCTCACCGGAACAAACGATATGGTGATGTGCTTGCGGTCGGCGAGTACCCGCACGCGCTCGACGCAGATCTCCATCATCTGTTTCACCGGGATCGGTTCGCGCTTCAATTGCATCTGTCCCGCCGAGAGCCGCTCCACATTGAGAAAGATCTCGATCATGCGGGCTACCCGCTTGGATTCGGAGTTGATGGTAATCGCAAACTGCTTGCGCTTCTCCTCGTTGAGCGTGTATCGCGAGAGCAATTCGCTGGAGCCCTGAATCGTCGCCAGCGGCGTACGCATTTCGTGGGTGACGAAGTGCATGGCCTGCTGGTAGCGCTCGCGCGCCGACTGTTCTACCAGCCAGTTGCGGCGCACCACCAGGTGGTAATACCCCGCTGCCGCCATCGTGGTGAGCACCGCCACCGAGGCCGGCATCGCCAGCGGAAACACCAGGCGATGTCGAAACGCCAGGTAAGGGACCAGTTGAGCCGACGCGACAATCGCCACCGCCGCGGCGTAAGCGCTCCAACCGGGCAGATACCGGAACGCCAGGCCCGCGGCGACCGCCAGTATCAGACTGAAGAGCACCACCCAGAGGTCCGACACCTCCGAAATGAACAGCCCCTGGGCCATGGTTTCGAACGCCTCTGCGTTGATTTCGATTCCGGTGACGTAGACGTCCGGACTGGTCGGCGTCAGCAGGCGGTCGCGAACCTCGGTGGGCGCAGTCACACCCACGAAGACGACCTTGCCCGCGAATGCCTGGGCTCGCTCCGGGTGTTGGATCAAGTCGATCAGCGAGACCCGGCCGATTGGGTTCATGTTGCCCGGCAGGAACCGCACGCGCATGAGCCGGTCCTCATTGTCGATTCCGACGTTGCGGGCGATCCAGGGCGAACTCTCCACCGGAATCGTCGTCGCCCCTACCTGCAGGTCGTAGGAATGCGACGCCTGCAGAATCTCTGCGTTCCTGCTCAGCGCAAAGGCCCAGAGAGACAGGGCAAACCGCTGATCGTGGCCCGAGCGTTTCAGCAGAGGAATCGCCCGCGTGCGGGAGTCGCCCGGATCGGGCTGCGCGTGTACGTGTCCCACTTTTTTAGCGCAATTCGCAAACTCGGGACGCGGATTCTCCCATTTGCGGCCATCCAGGATAAGTTCAGAAGAGAGCACCATGTTCGGCGTGGCACAAAGTGCATCCGCCAGGGATCGGTCCACCGCGGCATCTTCACTTTGATCCGCCAGGACGATGTCGACCGCCACGGCTTTGGGCTTGGCAGGGGCAAGCAATCGCAGAGCTTCGGCTAGCGGCTTGCGAATCCCATGCATGCCTCCGGGAATCGCGGAGAGTGAGTTCTCGTCGACTGCCAGCAGCACCGATTGCGTCTGCCATGGCGGCGGCTGATACAGGCGGAACATCAGGTCGTAGGCGGCATTGTTGAGGGTCGGCCCGAGCGCCCAACTCCCGATTACGGCAATCAGAAATGCTCCCGCCAGGAGCCCGACGTAAGATGCCGTACGCTTCCAGCCCCGCCGTTCCATGCTCAACTCTCAGTATAGAGGCGTACCAGTCGCGGTTTTTCGACAGTGGCCAAACCACCTTTCGCAAGCTTTTGGTAGGCTGGTCATTCCTATGAAAAAACAACTGGCTTTTTACCTGCTGGCGACGGCGGCCGCCTGGGCTGCGCCGCCGGCGATTCGGAGCGGAGGCGTGGTCAATGCCGCCACCAACGCTCCACTCGGCACCGCGGGCTCCGGAATCGCCCAAGGCTCCTATTTCGCGATCTATGGTTCGGGCTTGGGGCCGGACACGTTCGCCAGCGCGAGCATACCGTATCCCACCACGCTCGGCGGCGCTTCGGTGACAGTCACCCCGGCGAGCGGCGCCGCGGTGCAGGCGTTTCTCACCTATGCGCAGGCCGGACAAATCAACGCAATTTTGCCCTCGACGACGCCGCTCGGGGGCGCGACGGTGACTGTCACTTACAACAACGCCACCAGCACCCCGGCAAAGATCACGGTCGTCCAATCGAGCTTCGGCACTTTCTCGACAGGCTATCCGATTGGCGCCGCCGCCATCATCAATGTCAACACAGCGCCCCTCTACAATCTGCTCACCAACGCGGCGAACACGGGGGATGTTCTGGAACTCTTCGGCACGGGGCTCGGTCCCATTACCGGCGGCGACAACACCGCTCCCGGCGTGGTCTCGCCCAGCGGAATCGACGTGAAGATCCTGGTCGGAGGTACCGTGGTGACGCCGCTGTACGCAGGCCGCTCGCCGCAATATCCCGCATTGGATCAGATCAACTTCGTGCTTCCCTCCGACCCCGGCATTCCGGACGGATGCTTCGTACCAATTGCCGTGCAGGTGAACGGCGTGGTGGGAAACTACGCGACTTTTTCGAAAGCCACGGGCAGCCGGACGTGTCCCGCGCCGCTGGGCCTGACTCCCACAGCGCTCGCGAAGCTCGATCAGGGCGGGAAGTTGAACGTGGGCGCGTTGACGCTGGCGCGCAGCACGATTCTGGCCAGCATCGTCGGAGGATTGAGCATCCCGATTAACGCGGCCACCGAGCAGGCAGGGGGCGTGTTTGCCTCCTTCGGCACCAGCGACCTGTTCGGTTTGCTGCAGACCCCGGGCGCCATTCCGCCGCTGAATGCGGCGGGCACGTGCCTGGTGCAGACGGAGCCCTCTACGGCCGCGCCTACCAGCACCATACCGCCCATCGTGAAGTTCCTGGATGCGGGCAGCAAGCTCACGCTTTCCGGCCCTAATAACAAGGCTCAAGATCTTCCGTCGCAGGCCAATGTGGGATACGCGGCGTTCCTGGCGCAGAGCGGCGCCACCCTGTTCGGGTTGCAGATTCCGGGCGTGCCGACAGTGCCCGCGGGAGTTCCTGCGACTTACATCGAGCCGGGAGGCTGGACAATCAAAGGCTCAGGAGGCGCGGATGTGGGAGCTTTCACCGCCAGCATCACGGTGCCAGCGGCGCTGAATTGCAGCCCGAGTTGCGATATCACGGCAATCGACCGGACGCAGCCGTTGGTCATTCAATGGACAGGTGGTGGTGGCAGCCAGGACTATGTCGAGGTCGCGGGTGTGGCGACCACCGCTTCACTGGCGGATCCCACCAAGAATGTGGCCGTCCTGTTCGAGTGCACGGCCAAGGCGAGCGACGGGACGCTCACGGTTCCGGTGAGCGTGCTGAGCCAGATGCCCACCAGTTCGGCCGATGCGCTGGCGCCCAATACCGGCGCACTTCTGGTGATCAACGGCCTCGGCAATTCGGACGCCAGTTTCACGGCGCCTCTGACGGCCGGCGGCGTTCTCGATGCGGGCTACTTCGGCTACACTTCCGTGCGAACGAAGCTCATGCAGTACAAGTAATCGGGCCGGGGCACCCGCCAGACTGTGACGCTTTCCTCCGCTGGCTGCCAGCCGAGCGTCGACACGAGCTAACGGCAGGTCGGTGATCCGCCCCCACGTGGAGCAAGTCACCGACCTTGTATACTGTCTGAAATGATAGGGCGATGGGTGTTGGGGGCAGTTCTGTCTGCCTTGCTGTTATCTTCCTGCGCGAACCAGAGTGCGGCGCCGGGCGGTGGACTGCACGCGACCGTTCAGATGCGCGACGGAAGCACGCTCGTTGGCACGGTGCTGTCCACGTCGACGAACGAAATCTCGTTTCGTGGCGATGACAACGTCACGCGCACGATCCAGATGAGCGCCGTGAGATCGGTCGACTACGGCGACGCGCCGGCCACCACGGCGGGCGGCGGAGGAACGCCGCCGCCAGCTCCGCCACCCGACGGTGCGGCTCCGGATCCCGTTCACGATCAGCACTACCACCCCACCGAGCCGGTGATCACCACCAAGACTTACGTGGTGCCCGCAGGCGCTCAAATCTCCGTGCGGAACGAGGAGACCATCGATTCCGCGAAGGCGGTGGAGGGGCAGACTTTCGCTGCCGAAGTGACGCGCGACGTCAAAGACAGCGCGGGAGACGTGGTGATTCCGCACGGCGCCAACGCCCAGATCATCATCAGGTCTGCAGCCAAGGGTGGGCACTTCCGGGGAGCGTCCGACCTGATACTCGATCTGGTTTCGGTCTCGGTAAACGGACAACTCTATCAGCTCGACACCACGGATATCGCGGAGAAGGGCAAGGATGGGGTGGGTACGAATCGGCGCACGGCGAAGTTCGCCGGGGGCGGCGCGGCAATCGGTGCGATCATTGGAGCCATCGCCGGGCATGGGAAAGGAGCCGCGATCGGCGCCGGCTCGGGCGCGGGGGCTGGCGTGCTCACGGAGCTGGTGACGAAAGGGCCCTCTGTGCGGGTGCCGGTGGAGAGCGTGCTGACGTTCAAGCTGGAAAGACCTTTGCAGGTGACGGCGGCGCAATAGTCTCCTCGAGACGAGAGATCACGGGACGCGCACGCCGCCAACCACTTCATGCTGCAGATGGTGGACGCCCGAAAAGTCTCGACAAGAGTGTCGAGACGGCAAACAGAGTGTTTGCGCCACGTCACAGTTCAAGGCAAGCTTCCAAACGCAGAAACTATCGCTGGCTCAATCCGCCATCGACCGCGAGCGTCTGGCCCGTGACGAAGTTCGACGCCTTGAGAAAGTACACTACCGCTTCCGCGATCTCGGCTGGTGTGCCGCCGCGTCGCGCGGGCGTGATGTCGATCATACGTTTTCCCCGTTCGTCGATGTCGTCGAACGGGATCACGCCGGGAGCCACGGAGTTGACTGTGATTGTGGGCGCAAAGGCTTTGGAGAGGGCGCGCGTCAGCATGATCACGCCGGCCTTCGAAGCGCAATAGTGGGCGTGCTCCGCCCAGGGCCGGATGCCGCCGAGGGAACTCAAATTCACGATCCGCCCGCCGCCTGTCTCGTGCATGAGCCGTGCGCCATTCTGGCAGCAGAAGAACACCGCTTTCAGATTCACGGAGTGAATGAAGTCCCAGTCCTCCTCGGTAATGTCGAGCGGATCGAAGCGGGTGAAGCGAGCCGCGTTGTTCACCAGCCCATCGAGCCGCCCCAGACGCCGCTTCAATTCGTCGAACATGCGGCCGATTTCGGGAACGCTCTCGAGATTCGCGCGAAACAATTCGGCGCCGCCGCACTCCTCGGCAGTCTCGCGAGCCTCACGCTCCGAATGCTGATAGTGGATGGCGACGCGAGCTCCCTCGCGTGCCAGACGTAGTGCAATACCGCGGCCGATGCGCTTGGCCCCTCCGGTCACCAGGATCACCTTGCCGGCGAGGCTTGCGGAGGACTCATGAGGTGTTTCAAGCGATGGGCTCTTCATGTACTTCAATCTCCTGCGGATCGATTCCTTCTCTCACCGGCTCGGGCAATCGGCCGGTCACGTGCGCCCAACCCCAAAAGATCGCAGTCGTGGAACTGAGCACGCCGGCAATCGCACCAATTGTCCTCGGATCCCAATACTGCGACGCGATTCCCGCGGCCATCATCGAGAGCATCATGACAGACCATTGAGTGGATTCCATGGTGGCGAAAACCCGTCCGCGGAATCCGTCGGGAACTACGCGCAGCAACTGCCACATGTTGAGCGTAGAGCTCACGCCCACCGCCGCGCGGGAGAGTCCGATCAGAACCAGTGCCCACCCGAAAAACCGCATCTGGCTGAACAACACATATGACCCGCCATGCACCACATAACACACGATAATGGTGCGCTTGTAATTTTGAAAGCTGAGTTTTTTGCCGACGGTATAGGCCAGCGCGCCGCCGCACACCAGGCCCACTCCGGCACAACCTTGAATCATGCCCAGGCCCGCGGGACCGCGATTGAAGACCAGTTCGCCGAACACACTGAACAGAATCTGCGCCGCGCCGCCGCCCGTGGCCCATCCGATATTCACCATCAATAGCCCCAGGATCAGGGGCACCGAGCGCATGTATTTCAAACCTTCGACGTACTCGTGCCACGGCCTCACCACCTGGGCTTCCGTCAGGGAACGCCGCGCCGGTCGAAAACCGTGGCCCGGCAGAAACAGGCGCGAGATGCAAATCGCCGAGATCACGAATGACAGCGAGTTGCCGAAGAAGGCCCATGCGTAACCGAATTGTGTCACGCTGGCGCCTCCGAGCAAAGCTCCGAGCGCCAGGGTGGTCCAATTAGTGGTCTGCGTCAGCGAATTGGCGGTGTGCAGTTCCTCACTGGTGGCGATGGCCGGCAGAATGGAGGCGCGGCCGCTGGTGAAGAATGGCGAGGCGACCATTAAAAGCCCGCTCAGCACGTACAGCATCCACGTCTTGTGGCCGTGGATCGTGAGGATGAACAACATGGCGACCACCGCGCGGATGAGGTCGCTGGCGATCATCACGCGTTTGCGGTCGAAGCGATCGAGCACCACGCCGGCCAGCGGTCCCACCAGCATTGCCGGGATGGCGCGTGACAGCATCACGCCGCTGACCACTAGTCCAGACCGGGTAGTGGCGACCGCGAGGCTGAAAACCGCTACGTTGTTAAAGTGATCGCCGACTTCGCTGACTACTTGTCCGATCCAGGTGTTCCGGTAGTTGCGATTCTCGCGCAGAAGAGAGACGAACGCGTTCATCGCGGCCCGAGTGCGCGACAGCGGTCAGGCAAGAGTCTCCTCCCGGACCGTGATGCTGCGGATGTAGTCATGATCGAGTTCGTAGCCCAGGCCGGGCTCGTCTCGAATTTCGATGGTACCGCGGGGTGTGGTCTCTACCGCCGGGTGGATGATGTCGCGCTTCCAGTAGCGCTTGCTCGCCGAGACGTCACCGGGCAGCACGAAATTCGGCAAGGTCGCCAGCGCGATATTATGCGCCCGGCCGATTCCAGCCTCCAGCATGCCGCCGCACCATACCGGAATCAACGCCGCCTGTGCCACATCGTGCACCCGTCGCGACTCCGCGAATCCGCCCACGCGCCCGAGCTTGATGTTGATAATGCCGCAAGCGCGCAGTTTCACCGCCTGTTCGGCATGATGCGCCGAACGGATGCACTCATCCAGACAGATCGGCGTTTTCAGATGCGACTGGAGTTCGGCGTGATCGATGATATCGTCGTGGCTGAGCGGCTGCTCGATCATCATCAGGTAAAAGTCGTCGAGGCGGCGCAAGTGCTCCGTGTCGGCCAGGGTGTAAGCCGAGTTGGCGTCGGCCATGAGCTTGATCGACGGAAAGCGCTCGCGCACCTGTCGCACCACGTCGACATCCCAACCGGGCTTGATCTTCATCTTGATGCGCTGATATCCGGCGGCCAGTTCGACAGCAATTTTCTCGAGCAACTGCTCGACGGAGTCCTGAATCCCAATGGAAACGCCGCAGGGAATCTCGCGCCGCGCGCCGCCCCCGATCTTCTTCCAAAGAGGCACGCCCTCAAGACGCGCCGCCAGGTCCCACACGGCCGTCTCGAGACCGGCGCGCGCCATTTTGTGGCCACGGATGTGCGCGGTGAGTGGATAGACCGCCTCAGGGCTCTGCAGCTCACGTCCCAATACGCGGGGCGCGACGTAATCGCGCAGAATCGGCCATGCCGAGCCGGTCCACTCCTCGTTGTAAAAGGGATTCTCGCCGGCCGTGACTTCGCCCCATCCTGAGACACCGCCGCTCACTACTTCCACCAGGATGATGTCCCGCTGATAGGTGCGCGAAAAGCTGGTCTCGAAGAAATGCACCAGGGGCATGCGGATTTGGCGCAGCGTGATCCGTTCCAGTTTCATTGCCAGGGCTCCAGGAGGTACGATCCTTCCGTCTCGGCGCGCCGGAAGCCGGTGACCGCCAGCCCTTGGCTGAAGGCTTCCAGAAATTTCCCGGCATTCGCTTGTTGAATCGCGCGGGCCCGTTTGGGCTCGGCGCTGCGGATTTTGGCGATGTCCGTAGGGTACGAGATCTGGCGCGTCGGGTGATGTTCCACCCCCGCTCCCTCCAGAGCTGCACACACACGAGGAGAGCTGAGCCACCACTCGGCGATACAGCGGTCGGTGGGCAGGCCGCCGTGAAGCGGGCTGTGCGTCACGCCGTACTGATTCTCGCTGTAGCGGCGCACGATGGCCCCCAGGCGCTCGATATTGAAGAAGGCATTCTTCAACTCCAGGGGATCGAAGGTCCACTCGATCAGCTCGATCCCGCGCGACATTGCCTCTTCGCGCTGCCGCAGCTTGAGGCGGCGGCCGATGCCCGCGTTATGATACGCCGGCAGAACTCCCAGCATGTGGCTGTGCAAGTAGGGCAGCCCAGGCGGCTTCACGCCCGGGATGGCGAAGCAGAATCCCACCATCGGAGAACCGCTCTGCGTGGTGTCGAAGGCGCCAAAGACGTGGCCCCCGACCTTGCTCACGACCACCAGAAAACGCAGCGGCAGCAACTCCACATCCGCGAAGCCCCAGATCACCTGCTGCAGGCGAAGCACCTCCGTGAACTCCTCGAGATGCGACAATTGGCGGATTTCGATCACCGCTTCGCTTCCTGCCACAACGCCTCCATTTCCTGGATATTGGAATCTTGAATCCTGGTACCACGCTCGGCCAGTTTCTGCTCGATGTAGCCGAACCGGCGGCGAAATTTGGCGTTGGTCTTGCGTAGCGCCTGCTCGGGATCCACCTTCACGAAGCGAGCGAGGTTCACCAGCACAAACAACAGGTCGCCCATTTCGTCTTCCAGTTCCGCTGGTGAGGCTTTGCGGCGCGCTTCGGCCAGTTCGGCGAGTTCCTCGTGGAGCTTGTCAAGCACCTGCTCGGGATTCTCCCAGTCGAAGCCCACTCCCGCTGCGCGTGACGCGATCTGCTGCGCCTCGACGAGTGCCGGCAGTGCGCGCGGAACGCCATCCAATAGACCAGGATCGCGGTCGGGTTTGGCGGCCTTCTCCGCGGACTTCACTTCACTCCAGATGCGCTTTACGTCGCTTGCAGTCTGCGCGGATCCTTCTCCGAACACGTGCGGATGGCGGCGGATCAGCTTGGCGTTGATGGCGTCGAGCGCATCGGCGATGGAGAAGCGGTCTTCTTCGGCTGCCATTTCCGCGTAGAAGACGGCCTGCAGGAGAAAGTCGCCCAACTCTTCGGCGAGATCGTTCCAATCGCGGCGGTCGATGGCGTCGAGCACTTCGTAGGTCTCTTCGAGCGTGTAGGGCTTAATGCTGTCGAAGGTCTGCTCGCGGTCCCAAGGGCACCCGCCCGGTGCGCGTAATTGGGCCATGAGACTGACAAGCTTTTGAAATTTCTCTCCTGCCGCGGATTGGTCTTTCATGATTAAGGCGAGCGATTTCCCTCAATGTAACATGATGCGCTGTGGCGCAGACACCGCTGCTCTCTGCGGTCTCGAGACTGGTCTGCGACACGTCGCGCTTCGGGAGGAACCGGAGGAATAACGTTTAAACATCGCCGATCCGTGAGGTTCCATACCTCGCGGATTCGCACTGCACCATGATGGGGCGAATGTCACCAGCATACAAAGAGGCATAAACGAAGGTTAGAGGTATCAATCGGCTGCATACTGTTCTATAGTGTCCTTTTGAACATTATGGCGAATGGCACCCACACCCACAGCAGACGTAGCGACTGGTTAGACAGAAACACCACATTGGACCGCGGAAACAGGGTGAACCTGGGAACGCCTCTTTCGTCCGGAGGGCCCGGAAAGCGGCCCACCCATCAGCAGATTGCGGACCTGGCCTATTCCTACTGGGACGCGCGGGGGCGACAGGGCGGCTCGCCGCAGGAGGACTGGCTGCGCGCCGAGCGTGAACTGCGTGAGCGTGGATAAGGGCAGCACCGACACTCCCCTGGCCCCTTTTAGTTGTGGCTCGTCAAGCCTTTTGCTACAACTTCGCCAGCACGTCCGATAGTTCCCGTCCGGGATATTCGTAGTCCTGCAGCTTTCCGCTCAAATATGTCTCGTACGAACCGAGGTCGAAGTGGCCATGTCCGCTGAGGCAGAAGAGGATGACCTTCGCCTGGCCTGCTTCCCGTGCGGCCAGGGCCTCGTCTACAGCGGCACGAATCGCGTGCGAGGATTCCGGCGCGGGAATGATGCCTTCCGAGCGCGCGAATTCGAGCGCGGCATCGAAGACCGGAATCTGCGGATAGGCCTTCGCCTCGATGTGCCCCAAGTGCACCAGATGGCTGAGGAGCGGGGACGCACCGTGGTAACGCAGACCACCGGCGTGAATGCCGGGCGGAACGAAATCGTGGCCCAGTGTGAACATCTTGATCAGAGGTGTCAGCATGGCGGTATCGCCGAAATCGTAGGCGAAGGTGCCCTTCGTCAGGCTCGGACATGCCGCGGGCTCGACGGCGAGGATGCGCGGACCCTTGCCTGCGAGTCGATCGAGCACATAAGGTAGTGCCAGACCTCCGAAATTGCTGCCGCCGCCGAAGCATCCGATCACCACGTCGGGATCCTCGCCCGCCTGGCGCATCTGTAGTTTGCTTTCCTGGCCGATGACGGTCTGGTGCAGCAGCACGTGATTCAGCACACTGCCCAGGGAGTAGTTGGTGTCGGAGTGGGTCGCGGCGTCCTCCACTGCCTCGCTGATAGCGATTCCCAGGCTGCCCGGCGAATCGGGAGAGTCCGCCAGAATGGCGCGGCCCGAGTTGGTATGGGGGCTTGGACTGGCGAAAACTTCGGCGCCCCAGGTGTTCATCATCAGGCGGCGATACGGCTTCTGGTCGTAACTGATGCGCACCATATACACGGTGCACTCCAGGCCGAACATCTGGCACGCAAGTGAAAGCGCGCTTCCCCATTGCCCGGCGCCGGTCTCAGTCGCGAGGCGACGGATGCCGGCGCGTTTGTTGTAGTAGGCCTGCGCGACGGCGGTATTGGGCTTGTGGCTGCCGGCGGGGCTGGTGCCTTCGTACTTGTAATAGATATGCGCCGGGGTGTCGAGCGCCTTCTCGAGGCGGCGCGCGCGATACAGCGGCGTCGCGCGCCACAGCCGATAGATGTCCATCACTTCGCCGGGGATATCGATCTCGGACTTCGGCGAGAATTCCTGCTCGATAATCTCGAGGGGGAAGATGGGGAGCAGGTCTTGCGGCGTCAGCGGGGCGCGGGTCTGCGGGTGGAGCGGAGGCTCGAGCGGCTGCGGCAGAGCAGGCAGCACATTGACCCACGACGAAGGGATCTCGCGGTCGGTCAAAAGGAATTTGGTCTGGTCTGGCATGGAAAGGCTTATTGTAATCCCGGGAGACCGCGTGGAGACGATTGCACGGATTGGTCCGATAGGGGAGCCGCTACTTGCTACGAACATCCTCGACTCGGAAGAACGTCTGGCCAGCCTCTCACTGTCTCCCAACGGCTTCGTTCTCGAGGAGTTTGGATTCTCCTCGTTCGTCGAGATGGCATTTCGAGAAAGACTGCATGTGGCGCAGAGACTCTCTCTGCCGCGTCCCGACTCTTCGGGACGCTTTTGCGCCCCTTCTACCACTCTCAAGTACAGCGAGAAGACGCCGCGATGAGGGATATGCGAGGCACCGCAGATTAGCAGACACGCCGAAAAGCGTCGAGATGAGTCTCGACGCGGCAAACAGGAGTTTGCGCCACGCCTCGTCAGAACTTTAACAGGCGATTGATCGCTTTCCCATATACCATCTGGCCCCGCGCGTCGCGGACGTACATCATGATTCCCGCCCCCACCAGGAATGCCAACGTGTGTATCGCCAGAATCAGCAAGGCGAAGTGCGCGTCGCCCATATTATTCTGCAGCACCGACTTCATTGACCGAAAGACCCAGAATCCGCTAATCGCGACATGCGCCAGGAAGTCCGGGACCGCCGGCAGATCGGGCACGATGGCCCCGGCGAGCAGAATCTGCGGGATCAGCGCGATCGGCACCAGCGTGCTCGCCTGGTCCTCGGTGCGCGCGATCGCGGAGAGGAACAGGCCGGTGGCAGTGCCGGCCAGCATCGACACCACCATGGAGATGAACTCGCGCGCGCCTTCGCCGGGTATGGATCCGAAGATGCTCACCAGCATGAAGAGCAGCACTACCTGCGCAATCCCGAACACCCCGAGCACCGCCACCTTGGACAGAAGGTAGCTGATGATCGAGAGATTGACGTCGCGCTCCATGCTGTAGACGAAGCGCTCCTTGACGATCTCCTTGGAGGCGTTATTGCATCCGCACCAGAAACAGGAGATTCCGAGGAAAAACAGCAGCGAGAGCGCCTTCGGGTCGACATTCTGCACCGAGCCGAAGACCAGCACCAGGGCCACGCCGATCAGGCCTGTCTGCGCGAAGGCGATGCCCATCGTCTTGCGGTCGGCGGACAGCAGCTTCGAAAATCGGCCGGTGAGGATGGAGAATTGGCGTTTCACCTCGGGAAGTTCGTCCTGCACGCGTCCGGCCTGATCGGCGGGGCGCGCCGGAGTCATGGACTCCGCGGGCGCGGTGGCCAGAGGCTCGGCAATGTAGCGGCGGAATTCACCGCTGCCGCGGAATCGGTCGCGCCATTCCTGGCCGGGCGCTTCGGCCAGCTTGCGATACAGGTCGCCCAGTTTCTCCAGTCCGAAATAGCGCTTGGCGGCCGCCGGAGGACCGTAGTACGCGAGCATGCCAGGCGGCGTCATGACGATCAGCTTGTGGCAGAAGTCCTCCACGTTCGCCACCGTGTGGGTGACGCAGATCACCGTCATTCCGCCGTCGGCCATCTTGCGGAAGAGGCGCATCATCTCCCAATCGGTGCCTTCGTCGAGGCCGCTGGTCACTTCGTCCAGGAAGAGCAACTCTGGCTTCGACACAGTCTCGTTGGCCAGGGCAGCGCGCTTCTTCTGTCCACCGCTCAGATGTTTGATGGGCGTCGAGGCGCGATGCTTCAAGTCCACGCGCTCGATAGCCTGCCCGACGGCATCGCGCAGGCCGTTGTCCGCGGTATCGGGTGGCAGGCGCAGTCGGGCCGTGAAGCGGATGCACTCTTCCAGGGTCAAATCTTCATGCAGCACGTCCTTCTGCGGCACCAGCGCGATGCTCTGCTTCACAGTCTGGAAGTTCGCGTACAGGCTGACGTCATTGAGGAAGACTTGGCCCTGGTCGGCGGGAGCGCGGGCACTCAGCGCCTGCATGAGCGTGGATTTTCCGGAGCCGCTCGAACCCAGAATGCACACGAACTCGCCCGGTTCGACGACCAGCCCCACATCGTCGAGAATGCGGATCATCTGCCCATCGGAATGCGACTTTACGGTGCGCGTGAGATTGCGCGCCACCACACGCAGATTGCCTTCGCGCGAGGACTGCACCAGGCCGCGTCCCGTGAATTTGAACGAAAAGGGACCGATATCGATGCGGTCGCCGGGACGAAGTTCGCGCAGCGTGGTGATCAGTTCGCCATTGAGAAATGTGCCGTTGCCGCTGCCTAGGTCACGGAGGAAGATCCGGCCGCGCGAGATGCGGACCTCGGCATGACGCCGCGAGACGCGCGGGTGTTCCAGTGTAATGCCGCCGGTTTCGGGGGCGCGGCCGATGACGGTGTCGCGATCCAGCAGGATCTCGCCAACGGGGTGCTGCACCTCTTCTATTTCGCCGGCGAAGTTGCCGACCACGGTTTCCCCGACATTGCGCTGCGCGTAGCGAGGCGGAGCGTTCGGAGGTCCGGGACCCCAGACCGCCTTGTCGCCGGGATGCGGTGGGTCGAATGGCACGTTCGAAGCGCGCGGTGGGCGCGGTACGGCGGGAGGCCCCGGCGGTGGTGGAGGTGGAGGCGGTGGTGGAGGTGGTGCGGCACGCGGAGCTGGTGGAATCGTGGCGCCAGGCGGTACGGGTGGAAGCGTGGGATCTCCGGATTGCGGCCGCACACGCGGCGTAGCGGGGCGCGGCTCTGCCTGCCGATTCTGCATGCCGGGCAGTTGCGTCCCGCTCGGCTCCTTGGCATGAAACAGCATGATGGTGCCGCCGAATTCGATCTGGTCGTTGTGCTGTAACTGCACCGGACCTGCCAGCACCGCGCCGTTCCGCACGGTGGGCACGGTCGGCGATAACGGCTCGATCCAATAGGCTCCGCCGCGGGCGACTACCGATACCTGGCGGCGCGAACAGGTCTGGTCCGGAATCGGCACCGAGGCATCGGGATCCCGGCCGACGGTACACGCGTCGGGTCCAAACTTCGCCAGCGATACGAGCCGTCGTAACTGCGGAAGATAGAGTGCGGGATATTTTTCCATACCGAGACCTTAGGGCCGGGAATTCGTGTCCCAGATATTCACGCGTACCTCCGAAGACTTGGGCACGAGTTGGTAGAGGACGCCATCGCGAATGCGAAATTCGTCTACCGGGTGCACCAGGTAATCGAGCGGAATATCCAGGAGTTCCACAAACTGCTCGCCGCCCGGAGCATATTGCCGGACGACCTTGCGAACGTCGACGCGCGACCCGGGAGACGCGGCCTCTATCGCCACATAGGTTCGTTGATGCGCGTCCGCGCCCAGGCGGCGCACCGAGACCATGCTCTCTCCGGCAGCGTTGAAGCGCACGTTGACCAGCGGACTCTCGGTGTTGGGATTCGGCTGTCCGGTCACAGTCGCCTGTGTGCCGCTGAGCAGTGTGACTACGCCGGCGTCGATGGCATCCAGGTCGGGGTCGCGTTCCGAGGCAAGGCGAGGAACGCCGTAGCGCCCGGCGCTGTCGGATTCGAAAATGTAGCGCTCGCCGGTATTGGTGCGGACCACGCTCAAGGCGTTGTTGGGGAGCACGCGCACGCGTTCCGCGGCGAACGAGATCTGCAACTCGCCGCGAAACTGGCCGGCGGGATCGAAGAAAACCAGGCGTTGCCGCAGCGGGTCCGCAATTACGAAGCCCCCGTCGGGCCAAACGTCGAAGGTCGCCGGGCCCTCGGCCGGTTCGTCCTCTCCGGCTTCGGAAATGGTCAGCGCCGCGGCGTCGCCCGCAGGAGTGGCGGGGTCGGCGACTACGCGCGCGGATATGCTCACCGAGCGCGTCAGCTTGACGGAATTGCCCCGGACATTTGCCGGCGTCATGGATTTCCGGGCGGGCGTCTCCTGATGCGAGCAGGCCGATGCCAAGGCCAGCAGGCCGATGAGAATCGGGCAACGGATGGAGGCGCTTTTCATGGATCGACCAACCGGCTGGAGCGGATGGGATAGTATCCCGCGAGGCTCGACCAGCTCAACCTTTCGTTACGGATCACCCGGCCGGCGGCCCCTTGCGCTTCATAGATGATCGGTCCGCCATCGCGGCGATAGCCCGCGAACAGGACGACGTGCGAGCCGGGCTTATTGAGCGCGTCGCCTGGTTTCAAGTCGTGGTAGACGTTCCCGGCGAAGCGCATGCCGAGTTGTTCGAGTGTGGTGGTAGAGAAGTCGTGGGCTCCGGTGCGATGCCCCCAGCACCAGGCAACGAAGCCGGAACAATCGGTGCCCGTGGTGCAGCGCGAAATACCGTGGCGCTTGTGCGATCCGGCGGCGAATCCTGCGCGCAGCTTGCGCTCGAACTCGGCGGGTCCATCGGCTCCGCCCCAATTGTAGGGGAGGCCAGTGACCTGTTCGTTGGCCGCCCAGTCCGATTGATAGGCGACGCCCTGAAGGCAAGGCGCGCGGCGATTGGCTTCGCTGCAGATCCAGGAATAGCGCGCGAGCACGTCGGCCGTCTGCATGATGTCGGCGCGAGTCATCGCTCCGCTAATGCCGGGGCTGGGAATGCTTAGGTTGTTGCTGGCGTTGTTGAACGGCGGTGCGGCCGGCCTGATCACCAGGGGCAAACGATTCTGCACCTTGTTCGGCAGTGGCGGATTCGGAAGGACAGGGTTGGATGGATTGGGATTCGGATTCGGGTTCGGAGGCGCGTTCGAGGGGTTGTTGGGCTGCACCACCGGGATCTGCGAAGGCCCGGCCGGCGGCACCCCCGCCGTGCGGTAAATCCAGGTCATGAAGCCGAGCCCAAATCCGACTCCCACCGCAGACGCGGAGTAGATGAGCGGGACCAGCCACTTCCACCCGGCCAACGGATTGGCTCGCGGCGTAACCTCTTTTACCGTGGCCCGCCTCTGCCCCAACTCGGCTGCCGATTTCGGCCGATTCCTTGGATCGGATTGCAGCATGGGCAGGATCTCGTCGCGCAGCTCGGCAGGTACGTTGGGCGGGATCCGCGGCTCCGCCTTGCGAAGCTCCATCCCCTCGTAGAAGGTCTGCCCCATAGGGAGCGGCACACCGCTGGCAGCTTCTGCCAGGACCAGCCCAAGGCTGTAGATGTCGGACCGCGCGTCCACCTTTCCGCCGTAGAGTCCGAACTGTTCCGGCGATGCGTACGCCAGTTTCCCTTTGAAGCCGGCCATCAGGGTTTGGGTCGCAGAGGTGTTCAGCGCGGCGATACCGAAATCGATCAGCTTGGCTTCTTCCGGGCGGCCGTTCGGAAGAATGATGTTGCCGGGAGAAATGTCGCGATGCACCACTCCCAAGGCGTGCACGGCGGTTAGCCCCGCGCCGATCCGGTACATCAGCGCGCGCACCGCGTGGGCGGAGAGCGGTCCATGCTGCAGCACCTCCTCCAGCGAAGGACCTTCCACCAGTTCCATCACCAGGTAGACGCGGCCCTGCTCCTTCAGCAGGTCGTGACAGTGCACGATGGCGTCGTGCTGAATCTTCATCAGCGCACGCGCTTCGCGAATGAAGAGCTGCTCCATGGCAGGTTCGGAGGAGAGTTCGGGGCGCAGCACCTTGATGGCGCGCAGACTGTCGAGCTGATTATGACGCGCGCGATAGACCCATCCCATTCCGCCGCCGCCCAGCACACCCAGAATCTCGTACACGCCGAAAAGCACGGTTCCGACGGGAATCTGCCGATCGCTCGCAGGTGGGCCGGGGGGTGTAGGTCTGGTTGCCATGGATGACTACTGGGTCCGGTATCTTTGCAGGATCGCCATCTGTCTCTCCGCCTGGTCCATGAAGTTGCGGCAGTTGGCCATGTCTCCCGAGCGGAAGGATCCTTGCGCTGACTGCGTGTACCCCACCATTGCGTTCAGCGCGGTCTGAATTTCGGGGCGAAGCGACTGGCGGTTGCGGGCCAGTTGCTGCCGGATGGCGTTCCATTGCTGATTCGTGGCGTTCGCCCGGGCATTCACTTGAACCAGACGGTTGTAAGTGTCGTTATAACCGGGTGGTAACTGACGCCTCTGCGGATTGTTGTACGCCGGCTGGTTCGGGTATGGCAAGTTCGGATTGGTATAGGGCGGGCGCTGGCCATAGGCGGGCCGCTGATTATTGTATGGCGGTCCCAGGTTGCTTTGCGGCGGATTCGTGGCGTTGTAAGGCGGAGTCAGATTGGGGTTAGTGGGTGGAGTCAGATTGTTGGCGGGCGGAGTTACCGGGTTACTCGGCGCGGGAGGAGGTTGAACCGGGATCGCCGGATTCTGAATCGGCGGCGCCGGGGGCTGAATCGGCGGCTGGACAGCGGGGTAGCGCACCACTCCGACCATCTGATGCAGACCGAGACGCGCCAGTCCCGCATGCTGGTCCAGTTGGTCCAAGGCATAATAGGTCCCGGCAGCGATCAAGCCTGCCAGAAACAGCCAGCCGAATACCAACTGGGCAAGCTTCACTGTTTCCTCGAAGAATCGTCCTGAACGGGGGCCCGGGAAGCGGAGGGATAGACGATGAGATCTCCGGTGACTGTGCGGAAGAGCACGGCAGTTTACCCTTGAGTGACGCCAGTATACCCCATGCCTCGCGCAGCGTGCAATCGATGACTCGATGCCGGTCAGAACGAAGCAGAGCTGACGTTGCTAGAGCCGAGACTTCGGGAGTGCTCTTCCGAGTCAATTCCGTCGGAGTCCGACGGAATATCTCTGTAAGCTATTGAATCTGCAGAAGCGTACCCGTCGGACTCAGACGGGTAGGGGTCTGCTGACGACGTGGGCGGATCACGTTTTCAGATTGGGAGAATCTGGCCGATAAGCTCGGGCTGCTGACGGAGCAAGGAGAACGAAGCGGCAGCGATGGAGCGCTCCGGGCGCTGGAGATCATCGTGGGAGAGAACGCCTTGCGGTCCGCGGTCGATTCTTATGTCGCGCACCACCGCGGTTCGGAACTGGCTCGTTCGGTTCTTTGGCAGCTACATCCCTGGAGTGCAATGGGCCGCTGCTATGAGATCTTTCGTCAGGCAGAGTCCCTTGACGCGCGCAGGTCGGCGGTTGAACTCCTACGAGTTGTCGCCGATCACCGGGCAGTTCCCTGGATTGCCGAGTTTCTGGAGGACAGCGACACTGGGGTCCAGGCATGGGGTGCGGGCGTGCTGGATCAGATACTCTGGTCGGAACTGGTTCAACCCGAGGATGTCGAGGATCTCCTCCATAGAGATGAGCAAAGCGGCTAAAGGTTTTCTCTTGATCACGATCGGCGTGGCCTTCGCCTATATGTCGAATTCGGCGAACAACGCCAGCGGTATGATTGCGGGAATCATATGTATCGGTTACGGCGCAGTCCTGGTGGTGTTTGGCCTGCTTTCCGCCGGAGAAGAAGGCCCGTCCACCCCCGCAGGCGCGCCATTGATTGCCACGGACGGCATGCTCCATCTCGACGAGCCTCCTACGACCCCGGCTCCGATCGCGCCGCGGCCGGAACCGCCTCCAACTCCTGACAGCGGCGGTCCACGAGACTCTGATCGAGGCCATGGAGGCCCCGATCATCGCGGAAGAGCCGTATGCCTGTCTGGAGATGCTGTGCCGCAAAGTTGCCGATGGCCCCGAGGTGCGTGCGATCGTCGCAGCGATTCGCGCCGGCGCCGTGGAGACGATGCGCGATCCAGGCTTTATAGCGGAGGGTGGAGCGCTCGGCGAACTCTCCGGGAAAGTTTCCGCTGGCGGAGAGGTTTCACCCGCACTGGCAAGCTGGGCGGTCCGTTCCTGGTACGCCGCGCTGCGAAAATAGATTATGCGCCTGGCACCATTTCTTCTCGATCAATGGCTGGAGCAGAAATTCTCTGCCGATCCTCCAATAGAGTACGACCTCGGGGCTAGTACAGGACCTGTCTGGACTTTGCGAGAATTGCTCGCGCTCGAGCAGGGCGACACGCTCGCGAGACTGCTCGACATGCCCGTGAGCTACACACCGGCGACAGGCACCGACGAACTGCGAACGGAGATCGCGCAGATGCACGGCGTGGAGCCCGCGGATGTGCAGGTGGTGACTGGAGGCGCCGAGGCGCTACTCATCCTGTTTCATCACGCGGCGGCGCCGGGTTCCAACGTCGTGCTGCCACATCCTGGATTCCCGTGGAATGAGGCCATGGCGAAGTCGTTCGGGATCGAGGTCCGGCCATACCATCTGCGGGCCGAGAATCAATTTCGAATCGAACTCGACGAGATTCGCGATCTGGTGGATGGGAACACGCGCTTTGTGCTGGTGAATTCCCCGCACAATCCGACGGGGTCCGTCCTTTCCGATTCTGAAATGGAGGCCTTACACGACTTCTGCGCGGACCGCGGCACAGGTTTCGTAAGCGACGAGGTGTATCATCCGATTTATCACGGATCCGCGTCGAAGTCGGCGGCTCGGTTGGAACGTGCTACAGTCCTGGGCGATTTTTCCAAGGCTCTGTGCCTGAGCGGACTTCGCATGGGATGGCTGATCGATCGCAATGCCGCGCGAATGGAAGCGTTCAAAAACGCGCGGAGCTACTTCACGGTATCGAGTTCTCCTTTGAGCGAGGCACTGGCCTCGATCGCGATTCGTCATCGAGGGGCCATCTATGCGCGAGCCCAGTCGATCTCGGGGGCGAATCTCGCGCTGCTCGATCAGTTGTTCGCGGAGTGTAAGGGTGTGCTGAATTGGGTTCGTCCCGCTGGTGGAATGACGGCGTTTCCCTGGCTCGCGGATGGAGGGGACGGCCGCGAGTTCTGCCGCCAGATCGCCCGTCAGGGTGTGTTGCTTGCACCGGGAGACTGTTACGGTATGGCGCCGCATTTCCGCATTGGATTCGCGGCTAGCGGAGACGGCTTCGCGAAAGCGCTGGAGAGATTTGCGACGATTGTCTGCGCGCTGAGATAACGCCGGCCCGGAAGAGGCGAAGGCTGGAGATACCCGCCAGGATTCCGAACGTGTCGGAGATCATGTCGAGATACTCAAGTCGATTGCCAAACTTGATGGCTTCGAGCAGTTCCAGAGTGATGCCGAAGATTAATAAGCCGGCAGCGATCAGTGCGACTTGAGTCCAACTCTCCCAGCGTCTGGCGGCGATGCGCACCGCCAAGGCGAACGCAAGCACGTGCGCACCCACGTGAAACCACCCCTTCAACGCAGTGTGCCCCTTCCAGGAGTGCGGCATGAGTGAGAGGACCACGAGTGCCGCCAGGAAGATGGCGAGGAGCCAAGGACGCGCTTCGGCTTGCGGTGAGTTCGTTCGCACTGGACGCATGCGGCTCGCATTACCGGAGGTAGTGCCGCCAGGCGACCGCCCCGTATTGGCCGGCGAGCCGGACAGGCCGCAGAACGTGATGCAAAAAAGCCAGGCCCGGCGGCAGTTGGAACCACTCGTCGGCCTCGGGATGCGGCGGTTTGAAGGCCGAGTGCATAAGGATGAGTACCCGGTCGCTCCAGCGTTCTCGAACCTGCAACATGAAACGGTAGCGGAGGGCTCTCGCCTGGTAGTGAGATGCCTCTTGAGGCTTAGCAAACAGGCTTGCCATCACCCAACTGAGCAGGCCTTCGGTGACACGGTCCGACCCAATCCCCTGCCCTGCCGGCGATGGAATGCGAGCACCGCAAAGCTCCGCGGCGAGCCGCAATCCGAGCCGTAGAATGCGAAGTACGCCGTGCCGCCGGGCGGATTCGCATACGAGATTCCAACGGATCTCCGGGCGATTACGAATGACCTCCGCCAGACAGCAAACCCACTCGAAGCGCTCCCATTGGTGTTTCGCGCCGTGAATACAGAGGTAGAGCACCAGATCTTCCGGACTCAGTGTCCGGACCATGGTACCCGCGAGATTCAAGTGGCCGGCCCGTTCCCAAACGTTCGCCATCGGCAAATCGATGGATGCATGACGTTCACTGAAGCGCCAGTGAAGCTCCACGATCTGACTTCTCGCGGGGTGACGATATTGAAGGGCGCACTCCGACTGGAGGTACGCCCGCTCCTGCTGCGGTGTCAGTGCCACCACCGGCTCGTAACCCAGCCGCTCCAGTGCTTGTTGCGCATCCGCCAGATCGGACTGCGGAACCAGGATGTCCAGGTCGGCGAACGATCGCAGAGCAATCTCTCCATAGGCCTCGACGGCGACTACGGGGCCCTTAAAGGGAAGCGCCGGGATGCTCTCTTCTGCGAATGCTCGCAGGATCCGAAGCAGTTCTCCGGTAAGCCACAGGCTGTGTGCGGCGACCATGCGAGCGGCCGCCACAAGGGCAGTTCGCGGCTGTGGCGGCAGCATGTCCAACCACCCGCGTCTCGCCAGGCAGTCGTGGACCAGCGGCAGCAGGCCGTGCCGCTGGCCCTCACGCAACACCCACCACCAGTCCAGATCAGTATTCAGCAGGCGCAGGAGGGACGATGCATCAGAGGGATCGAGCGACCGGCGGGCACTGAGACGCAAGAATTCCGTCTCCGGCGGAAGTTCGTTCTGCGGCGCGCGAACCGTCGGCTCAATTTCGAGGTGCGAACTGGTTTTCAATTTGCGCCACCATTCGGGGAATCTCATTCAGGTCCGTGAAGGTTCGGATCCGGTACATGGGTACGGTGGCGGCGAGTCTTCCGCACATCCGCAAGTGCTCGCCGTTGGCCTTTACTCCCCAGCGGGCGGGAACCGAATGACGAATGAGTTCGGTAATCGATTCCACCGGCGACAGGCGTTGCATCGCATCCGAAGGTGCCTCGCGATCGAGGACGCAAATGCCGGCCAAGGCTACCGGAGCGGTAGAGAAACTCCTTCTGACCTCCTGCGCTTGTTTTCTTTGTGTGGCATGGATAACGCTCAACGCTTCACGATCGTGCCCCAGCGATGCAGCGACATCCGGATATACCTTCAAAACCGGAAACGCCGACAGCACCAGCGGGGAATTGCCAGTCCATTCGATGGCGGCGTTGTCGTCCGCAATCACCGGGCATCCGCGTGCATAAAATGCGGAGGCCATCGACGACTTTCCTGCGCCTACTGGCCCGATGAGCGCAATGGCACGGCCGTTCAGATTGACTACGCTCGAGTGTAAGACGAATAAACCGCGCTGATGCAGGACAGCGGCCAGCATCATTCCCTGCACGTACATCCGCAAGTATTCCGGGTCGACGTCAGGCTCAGGAGTGATGAGGATCCGGCGTCCCTCACGTACCACAAACTTTCCCGCTTTCGGAAATGCGAAGTGGGCGTGGAAGGGTGGTCCATCATCCCATTGGATGGACCGATTATTCACGACACCACCCGGGGGCATCAGGGTCACTTCCACGTCGCGGCCAGAGTCGCCCAAAGGTAATTCGGACAGGGCGATCTCCGACCCGATACCAAGGTTGTATGCCGAGTAGCAGAACATATTCGGAAGAAGTCTTCACAACACAGGACGGGCCTTTATTGTTGGGACTGCCGGGGTATGGACTACCCCGGCAGTCAGGCAAAGCAGTGCTTACCCGCTAATGCCCTGGTTCTCGAGAATGAACCCATCGTTACCGCCGAAGTTTTTCACCTTTGGCTGCAGCGTCATGGTTTCTACGTCCCCGAGCACCGTTAATTGTGGCCGGCTCCATTGTTTTTTGTTGGTGTCCGTCACGAGCTATTCTCCTTTCTCCTTCCGGCCCCCTCGCGCGCCGGTCGGGTAGTCTTACGAACCGAATCCAGCGGACCTCAACCAGAGCGCCAGATTGACGGCGGCAAAGAGGTGAAACGATTCCCCTTGGCTTCGGACGTAATTCTTTTGGTATTCGCGGTAGGCTGCTTTCATGGCCCCCGGATCCACGAAGGGCGCTAGTTCCGCCGCTCCGCCTAACGTTACCTGCTCCAGCTTCTCTCGCTCGAAATCGAGGAGACGCCGGTGAAAATTGGGACTCAGATTACCTTTCCGCGGTCTCCACTGAATTTCCGGTGGTATGATGCCGGCCATCGACCGCCGCAAGATCCATCGGTTCCAACCTTGGGCCAATTTCTGTTCGGCGGGCAGCGACAGGCAGAACTCCAGCAGCCGGCGATCGAAAAACGGGTAGCGTCCCTCGATTCCGAAGGCCGCGGTGGCCTTGTCCGCGATTTCTAACGTATACGAATACAATGCTTGCCCGATGCTCGACAAATGGTATTCCCGTGCACTTCGCTTCAGCGACCACGCGGTTTGATCGCGCAACAGGTCGTGAGCGCGTTGCTCGATCCTGGTACGGCGCTTCAGTTCGTCGCTGATCAGAATATTTTGCGAGAACGCCTCCCGATACCGTCCTTGTAGCATTTGTCGCGCCGAATGAACCCAACGCGGAGCGAATGGTTTGACACAGTACTTGCGAAGAATGCGCCAGGGATGTACGCCAGCCAGATGGTTCGCGGTCAAAAGAGTGGTTTCCCGCCACAGAGTTCGCCAACGGAGGGTGGATGCCAGTTCCGTCAGACGTTCGAAACCGTGCGAAACCGCGCTGTCGCCATCAAAGCCGTCGAGGAAGACGCGGACTCCTTTGGCTTTCGCGGCGCCGTACATAGCCCAGTGCAAGTAAAGATTGGGAGCACAATTTGCGTGGTCCAGATGGAAGTGCATGCGCTCCACATCGCGCATCGGACTGAGGAGGTCGGCGCGAACAAAGTGCGGATCGAAACCGCCGGACTGCAGCACAGCATTCATCTCGGGACGTTCATCGATCTTCGAGCGATCTTCCTGGGGAAGATCAGGAAAAATGAGTGAGAACGTAGAAAGCGGAGACGAGCCGGGAGCACGCAGATTGCGCGCGACACACGCCACGGACGACGAATCGAGGCCGCCCGAAAGTGCGCAGCCGATGGGAAAGGCGCTACGGGTGCGGCACCTTACGGCTTGCGTGAACTTCTCCCGGAATGCTTCCTCGTACTCCCGGTCAGACTTGAGACGCAATTCCCTCGAACTATCGAGCTGCCAGTAGCGGCCCACGCAAAGTTTGTCGCGCGTGACAGTCATCGTGTGTCCGCCGGGAAGCCGCAGGATGCCTTCGTAGAATGTGCCGGTGCGATCCTCGAACAGCATGATGAGGTACTCAGCTACGCGCAGTTCATTGAGTTGCCGCGGGACTTCCGGAAGATGCACGAGCGCTTTTACTTCCGATGCGAAGAAAATAGCCTTGTGGGTGATGTGGTAATACAAGCTTTTGACGCCCATGGGATCGCACGCGCAAAAGAGCCTCTGGCGGCGCGTGTCCCAGATCGCAAATGCGAAATCTCCTGCAAGCCTGCTCACGCACTCCTCTCCCCACTTCTGGTAGGCGGCTGCGATGAGATCGCTGTCGCTTGGAGCCTGATCGCGGAGGTCCGTCCGCAAGATCGCGATCAACTCTTCGCGATTGTCGATGCGCGCATCCGATGTGATGGCGATTTCGTCGCGCAAAGAGGGGAGGTGCTCCTGTAATGACTCGGGTGTCACGTGGAGCATGCAGTGACCGAGGGCCACGGGCCCATCGTGCCAGACGCCTTCCCCATCCGGACCGCGGTGGCTCAGTCGATCCAACATCGACTGCACCAGTTGCACCCCTTCAGGCTGCCCATTTCGGCGAAATACCCCGCAAATTCCGCTCATGCGATCAGATGCTCCGGATCGGGCATAGCCGTGTAATTTCGAATCACCGAGTCCGGCCCGCCCACGACAATTTTTCCGTCCTGCACCAGCCAGGCATGCGCGAGGATCTTGCCGCTCGCGTCGCGCCTGACTCCTATCTGCAAGCGTGACTCACAACCATGACGCCGCAATACGGCCTGCCCCACCACAGCAATCGCCAGGCAGGTGCTTCCTACCGGTGAGTGGGCCTCCGCGCTGCGCAGCGATCGAGTGATCTCGTCAAGAGACCGGCGTCGCACCGCCGGCAGGGACTCGCCGGCGCCTGCAAGAAACCAGACTCCCCGGCGCACTACACGCAGCGGCAACCACGTCAGTGTGAAACGCGACAGCGCGAGGAGCGCACAGATTTCGGCAATCAGCGCCAGCCGGCCAGGCGGACAGCGTAAGATCTTGTTCAGTTTCTGGCGCATTCTTGCAGGGTTACAAGGCCATGTTCCGCCAGTTGCCTGATGAGCGCATAGACTTCCGTCTCGCACTGTTCGCGGGTCACATCATACTCCTGGATCAGGCCCTCCACCAGTTGCGATACGGTACGGCCCGGCTCGAGGCGGCGCCAGATTACAGTGCCCAGTCCGTTGAGAGCGAAATACTTTCCCGAGGGCACGTCCAGGATGACAGTATCACTGGCGACCTCGCAAGCGACTGCCTGGCTGGTCGGTGTAATGGAGAGTTCAGGAGTTATCGAGTAAGTCATATTATGTTTCTCAAAGCTACGTTGGTTATAGATTTGCGGTTATCTTTGTTGAACCGCGTTTTCTCTTGCTTTGACGGCCAAGTCGCTGCTACACTGAAAACTCAAACCGTAAGAACACGTACAAGTTCAAGCCGCGATTACTCTTCAGGTGCCGCTCCTTCCGGTTGGCTGTAAAGTCGAATTCCATAGGAAGAACTATGTCGAATCGTTTCTTCAGATTGGCAGTTATCCCAATAGTTCTCACGGGCTTGAGCGCGCTCCCCTGCCGGGCCCAATCGTATAGTGTCGGAATGTTCGGCGCCGTCGGCGACGGGAAGACCGACGACACTAACGCACTGCAGACTGCTATCAACACCATCCCCGCGGGTTACACTGTCGACTTCGGAGGCCCGAGTAAGACCTACCTGATCAGCTCCCGCTTGAACCTTCAGGGCAATCATACTTACAGCGGCACTGCCACTTTGTTGATGAGTAAGAATGCTCCCCAACACACGGGTATCTTTAAGGTGCCCTACGGCACAGGCAACAACATCACGATCAGCGGACTTACCCTGGATGCGAACGGAGTTGGCGGCGCCATTCACGTAGCGGTAGATGGGGCAAACGCGATACCAGCGAACACCATCCTGATTTTGAACAACACGTTTCGCAACACTCTGGCGAATCCTGCCGGCCCATGGGACGGGGCGATTTACGATCCCGTGGGACTGATCAATTCCCAGATCGTGGGCAATGCAGTCACCAACTGCGGAACGGGAATTTACGTGACCAATGGCAACAACCTGGTGATATCCGATAACACCTTCCAGACGGTCCACTATGGAGACGCCATTTCGCTGGTCTTCTCCGCAGCGCCCTTCGCATACGGCCAAGGCCTTCAGGTCCTCCGCAATACCGGACAGCACTTGGGGAGAATGGCGATTGAACTCTGGCCCAACGGCACCACTCAGTCCTCCACGGTTCAGTCGGCGGTGATTTCCGACAATGCCTTCACCGACTGGGACAGCGGGTTCGATCCGGACCCGTTTGGAATCTCGATCGTGGCCGGCCAGCAGATGATCGTACAGGACAATAAGCTGATTGGCGGAGTCGCCGGCTTCGGAATCGAAGTGGGAGCGCCGCTTTCCAGCATCACCCAGAACACGATTCAAGGCTTCCCGGTGGGAATCGTGCTGCACGACAGCCACGGAACCGTGGTTAACGGCAATCTGCTCTCGCAGCAGACCATTGCGGGCATCGAACTGTCCAATGCTCCCGGGTCGCGCGCCAACCTCTCTATTATCAATAACCGCATCCTGAGCCCAAAGAGCGTCGGCATTTTCGTCGACGTGAATGACTGGGGTGGCTCCAGTATCACGAACAACTCCATCTGGCGCCAGGCTGGCACTTACCCGGACGATGCGACTGGCACATTTACTGGTATTGGCATCACGCCTCCTAACAGCCCGGTGACAGTGACCGGAAACGCGATTACGCAGTCGGCCGCGATTGTGCCAGGTGGGTTCACCTTCATCGGAATCCGCATCAACGGGGATGCCGGCTCGAACGCTAACTCCTCCTATCAGAAGAACGCAGTCCTCTCGTTGTCTCCCGCAGGACAGACGATTGGCCTCTTCGGCAACACTGCCGGCTCCCTGAACGGCGCCATCCTGCAAAACAACAGCTTCCAAGGGCTGTTCGCCGCCTCGGGCGGAGCCGGTTCGACGCTTCAGAGCAACAGCGGTAATCTGGTCTATAACTGCACGCAACTTGGACCGATCCCCCTCAATTAGCGACGCGGAGTGAGGCGGCTAACCGCGGCCATCCCTCCGCATCACGATACATAACTCTTCTCCCGAAAGCGCCCCGCCGTCGTCACCGCGTGCGATGGCTTCCAGGTTATAAGGCTCGGAGTACATACGGGCCGTAAAGCCGTATTTCCGGCAATTCTGATTAATGAATTCCGGCGTGATGACTAACGGGTGCTTACGCCCCCAGAGGTCGGAGTAGTGATTCGACCAGCTACTTTCCGGATCCCCGTTGGGACAGAACGTCACCATCACTCCGGTGTCGGTGAGCGCTGCACGCGCGATCCGGAAAATGATGCCGGGGTTGGGCAGATGCTCGATCACGTGCGCGGAAAAGAAGCAATCGATCGAACCCGCCACCGACCCGAGATCTTCGAGTAAACGGCACTGAAGCTTGGTCCGGGCGAATTCGCGGCGCGGCACACTGATCTCCGACGACCAGACGTCGAAGCCGGCCTGCCGAAATTGCCAACTGCCATACCCCCACGAACATCCAAAATCCAGCAGCCGCGCCCCGCGCTTCATGCCCAGCGCCCGGCATACCTCGATATAGGGTGTGAAGTCCTTCACGGTGCCGGCGAACCCGGCTTTCAGAAGATCGGCCAACTCGTCGTCGGAAGGCATGCGGGTAGTCATACCCTCCTGGTAGGTGTTCTGATAGAACGCGCCGGCCTGCTCGGGCTCTTCTTTGGGAACTCGGAACCGGAGCCGGCAAGGCTGGCACTCGCGCAAAGCCGTCACCAGATATTTGCGTCCCACCACGCGAGTGGCAGGGGATCCGCAAGCCGGACAACTGACGTCTGTGTCCCCGAGCCGGGTCAGGGACCACTTGAAGTAATCGATTCGTTGGCGCATTTGATAGGTCATATTTAATCGCCGGCCATGACGGCCGCACATTCTCCCATCGCAAGACTCCTGTTCGCAGCCCCGAGATAAATTTCCATCAACTCGCGGTAATTTCGTTCCGCTGTGTAGCATGCCTCGAACCTCGCACGGGCTCTGTTCCCCAATTCCGCTATACGTTCGGGATGTTCCCAACACCACGAGACACGAGCTGCCAAATCGGCCGCATCGGAGGGCCGGAAGAGCAGTCCGACGTCCTGAGTCCCAATTTCTTCCTCCATTGCGCCGATGCTGCTCGCCAGCACCGGAAGTCCGGTCGCGAACGCCTCCAGTACGGTGAGCGGCACACCGCCCTCGAACCAGATGGAAGGGGCGATGAGGCAGCGCGCCCGCTTCATCTCGTTCATCACTTCGACGCTCGAAAGACGCCCCAGCCAGCGGATCCGGGAATCGACTTTCGCCGCATCTGCGACCAGGCCGGCCTCCGGTCCGTCTCCGGCGATCCGCAATTGGATCGGCGAATCCAGCAGACGCCACGCCTCCAGCAACGTGCTGACGCCCTTTTCGGGTGAGAGACGCCCGACGAACAAAGCATGTGACTCGCGTTGCGAGCAGAAGCCGGGGTCGGGATCGATGAAGTTCGATTTCACAACGATCCGGTGCGGAGCAATGCCGCCTTCGACAAAGCGTTCCCGAGCCATCCTGGTGAGGGCGATGTAGCGATCGATCGCACCCTGCCAGGTACCCAGCAGGCGGTGTGCAAACAACATCGCGGCCACCGTGGCGGTCGCGGCGCGGTCCCGCCGGTAACAGGCGTGCGCCACCGCGGGCCATGCCAGCAGTTTCCCCTTGCAATCCTGGCAAACCACGCCCTGCCGGAGGAACGTGGCGCCCGGGCACAGGAGCCGAAAATTGTGCAGCGTCAGGACTACAGGGATCCCCTCCGACTTCGCGGCATGGAAAGCCGCCGGCGAGATCAGCGGAAACGTATTGTGAAAGTGGCAGATGTCCGGCTTCACTCGCCGGATCGTGGCTTGCAACTCGCGGTGCACGGATGAATTCCATACCGTCTTCGCGGCCAGCACGAGGCGGGAACAGTCGGACACGTGGTCGTTGTGCATGCAGAAGCGCACCACCTCATGGCCGTACCGCTCCATGAGGGAGGCTTCCGCAGCGAACACGCGGTCTTCACCACCGGGCTGCTGGTAATAGTTGTGCGCTAACAGGACTCGCATACTCAATTCGCCGCATGGCCGGAGCTGCCGCCATGCCGATCAGAAGATAGAAAGGAATCGCGCCGAAGGGCGCCTCGAACGCATTACTGAAAAAAGCGCCGCAGAGGAACATGGCCCAGGTAGCCAGTCCCACCGGCGTACCCGAGATTTTCGCGGCGTCCCACAATACTTTGGCCACCGAGCCCTGCAGCAGGAAGAACAACACGACTCCCATCCAGCCGCCGTACGCAAATGCATAGAAGAAGACGTTGTGGGGGGTGCGAATGTCGCGCTCCCTGTAGCCCACCAGGTCGCCGAGAGGATAGCCGTAGCCTTCGCCGAACATGGCCAGTTCGGTCGATTCGTTGCCGTGGTCCCAGATCGCGTTCCACCAGACAATGCGCCACTCTGCCGTCCCCGCCGCTGTCTTTGCAGTGCCGCTGTACTCTTCCGCGAGATCGGGAGCAATCGGCGCGATCACGCGGCCGATGGTGTCACGCGTCGAAATCTGACCGACGCGCGTGCTCGGCGCGGGGATACTGAAATCGGACACGTACCCCACAATCAGCAGTGTGGAGACGGCCGCGACTCCGGCAAATAATCTCCCGAACTGCCGTGTGAAGAGGACCCAGACCAGCAGACCCACCAGCAGTCCCAGAAACTCGGCGCGCACCTGCACTCCCAACATCACCGCGGCATTCACCAGAATCAGGTGCCACACGCGCGAGAGTTGAGGCTCGAGCGACAACAGACCGATCACTACTAAAGCGGAGCCCGCCGGTTGTCCGATGAGGCGCACATCGGTGCCCGGAATCGCGAGCGGAATTGTGTTCAGGAACGCGATGTACAGCAGGCCGTAGATGCCGTTGACCCAAGCCAGAGCTCGGATGACGCGGCGCAATAAAGTGGGGTCCTGCGTTCCGGCCCAGATGCCGATTAAGAAACAGAGCGGGTAGTAGTGAAATGCGAAGCCTTCTATGGCCAGTACCGGCGAGCGATCGAGCGCAATGCCGTGGATCAGCTCGAAGATTCCATATGCCATCGAGCAGGTGAATGCGAATGCGAAAGGGGTGAGCGGCGAGGGCTCCGCCAGGGAAGTAAACCAGCGATCGAAGATGTCGCGGGGGCGAGTGAGAAGGAACGCACCAATCGCCACCTCTCCGATGAAGAGCTTGAGCGGAGGAATCCCAATGTACGCGAACGAGCGCGTCATGGTGAGATATCCCACCACCAGGAATGCGACGATCCTAGGCCAGGCTCGCATAGAAATTCTTCCACGCCGCGACGAAGTTGCCCGTGTCGTAGCGGAGCGCCGTTTCGCGGGCCTGAGCGCCCATGGCTTGCCGCTGGTCCTTGGTCAACTGCATCAGATTTCGAATTGCCGTGAAGACCCCCTCCACGCTGCGTTCCATAAGGAATCCGTTCCTGCCGTCGGCGAGCATCTCCTCGACGCCATTCAGAGGGGTAACCAGCAGCGGCAGTCCGGCCGCGGCCGCCTCCAACGCTACTAGCGGAAACACCTCATAGCACGAAGGGAGCAGAAACGCATCGGCGGACCAGTAGTAAGGTCGGAGGTCACGCTGCATCCCTTCGAAGCGCACCGAGCTCCCGAGGCCCATCTTGCCAATCCGCTGCCGATAATCCTCGAGCAGGCCCTTTTCGCCTCCGATCACGAACACTTTGAGGTGCGGATCCGATAACCGGGCAGCCGCTTCCAGCAGGAGCGGCAATCCCTTGCGCTCGAAGTGCCCGAGGGCCACGAACACCAGAACCGTATCTTCTGACGCGATGCCAATCGATTCGCGCAATTCCTGTCGTTGCTCCCAAGAGGGCGGTCGCAGACGGTCGACGTCGACCGAATTCGGCAGAAGGAGGATCTTCTGTCGCGATGCCGGGTACTCGCCGCGCAACTCTTCGGCGAGTCCACGGGAAGGCACCACGACGTGGCGAACACGACGATACACCAGCGGCTCCATGCGCGCCGCCGCCCAGTGCGCCAGTCCTCTGAGCCAGCCGCGCAGGCCAGCGGCTCTGGTTTCGCTCCAGTGCCGCTTCAGGTAGCGCCGATGACAGAAGTGGCTGTAGGACACCTGACCAAGCAAGAGATTCGATTCCACCAGTTGCACGAGGTCGAAACGCATTCCGCGAATCGTGCGCGCCCAGAAGTAGGCTAGAGGCGCAGCCAAGTGGTATAGCGCGTAAAGAAGAATGTACGGCCGCACAGGCACGGGGATCCGTACCCAGCGGATGCGCTCTGGACATGGATTTTCAAACTCCACCGCGAACACCGTAAATTCGTGTTGGTGGCAAAGGCCGTCGAGCATTTTGAGGTGGCAACTGCCCACCGGGTTGTTGCGGATGACGCGGTAGTCGAAAACGGCGATACGCATTTCAATCACACTGCGGCTGTACTTCGGGTTCGGCCAGGGAAATCGTCATGCGGGGCGTCCGGCGCCAAAGCATCGTGGCGCACGACAAAGCGATGAACGACTCCGCGCCAACGACTGCAATCGCCATGCCCATCTGCTGGTAGCGCGACGCCAATAGTGAGGCCAGACACACGTTCAACACCCCCGCCGAGAGGACTACCCGGGTCAAGATCCCGTACAGACCGAGAGGCACCATCCACTGCATGGACATCAGGGTGTTGATCCCAATCAGCAACGGCAGCACGGCGAGCAAGCGCAGTACCGGAACTGACGGCTGGAAAGCCGCACCTAACAGAATTCTCACCAGCAGCGGCGCCGCCAGGTAGAGCATCGTCCCCAGCACTACTCCTCCGGTCGCCACGACAGCGGCATTGGTCCGGAAGAGCTTGAGGGCGTCTTCCGGGCTGTGTTTCATCAGGCGGCTGAGACGCGGGAACAGCGCCTGGTTGAACGGATTGAGCACTCCCATGGCAGCCCGGCTGATCTTCTCAGCTCCGGAGAAGTAGGCCACCGCTTCCGGCGGTGCGAACAGTCCGAGCAGGAACGCATTTCCGGCGGTGTACAGCATCGCCGAACTTTGAAATAAGAAAAGGCTCCACCCGGATCGCAGAGCATCATGTACCAAAGCGAGCCTGGGTACTTTCAGGCGAGTTTCCCGGCACACCAACACCAGACCGACGGTAGCGGTCAGCACCGATGCTGCCGCTTGCAAGCCCGGCACCAGCCATGCATCCGCTGGATGCCGAACCCACAGAAATACTCCCGATGCAGCCACCAGTTTGGTTCCCACATCCAGGCCCGCCACGACTTCCATTCGCTCACGTCCCTGGAAATACCAGAGCGAATTCAGCCCCACGGCGCATCCTGCCAGCACCGCGGCCCAGAGGATCGCCGCGTCGGCCGCCAGAGACGGAATGACTCGCTGTACCAGCATCGCGAGCAGACATCCGGCTGCGACGAGCGCCAGTTTGGCGCCCACCACGCCTGCCACCAGGTCCGAAAGGCGTTCCGGTGAGTCGCGATGCCGTGCCACTTCGCGAGTGGCCGAGAGATTGAATCCGTATTCCACGATCAGGCACAGCGAATTCCCATATCCCTGGGCGATTGCAACCGTGCCCCATGCCTGCGGTCCCAAAGTGCGTACAAGATAAGGCACAGTCACCAGCGGGACCGCGTAGTTGACGACATACGCGCCGTAGAGCGAAACAATATTCGAGAGGACACCTTCGCCCAGATGGTCGGAGATCCGCCGGATCATCGGCTCGCTCCTCGGCGGCAATCAATTCTCAAGCTGCCATCACCGCAGGCAGCCGCCCGTTCTTGCGCAGTTCGCTGGTGATGAACCGGTACGTCTGCTCTAATCCTTCTTCCAGGCTCACGTGCGGCTCCCATTGCAGGACCTCGCGAAGCTTGCTGTTATCGCTGTTGCGTCCCCGCACGCCGACGGGCTTCGACAGATCGTACTGCTTGTGCACTTCTTTTCCGGCGATGGCGGATACCAGGTCAACCAGTTCGTTCACGGAAATCAGGCGGTCCTGGCCGAGATTCAGCGGGTGCGGATAGTCGCTGCGCATCAGGCGGCAGATCCCCTCCACGCAATCGTCGATATAGCAGTACGACCGCGTCTGGTTGCCATCGCCCCAGACTTCGATGGTGTCGCCGTCATTCGCCAGGGCGATCTTGCGGCAGATGGCGGCAGGGCTCTTCTCCCGGCCGCCGTCATAGGTGCCCAGCGGACCAAAGATGTTATGGAATCGAACTACACGAGTCTCAAGCCCGAAATCTTCCCGATAATGACGGCACACTCTTTCCATGTACAGCTTTTCCCAGCCGTACCCATCCTCGGCGTCCGCAGGATAGGCATCCTCTTCACGGAGGGGCTTGACGTTGACATCGCGCTGGAGATATCCGGGATAGATGCAGGCACTGGATGTGAACAGGAAGCGAGTCACACCTTGCTGGCGCGCGGCCTCAATCGTGTGAATGTTGATCAACGTGCTGTCATGCACGATCTGGGCTTTATGGGTTTCAATGAAGCCAATGCCGCCCATTTCGGCAGCCAGAGCGTACACCTCATCGATGTCGCGAGTGGCTTTCAGACAGTTCGGCCAGCGCCTTAGGTCCAGCTTCAGAAACTCGTCGGCATGTGTGGCTTCGTATTCCGGCTCCTTCACGTCCACACCGCGAACCCAATTGCCTTCTTCCACCAGCCGCTTGACCAGATGATGTCCGATAAAACCGCCGGCACCCGTTACGAGGATCCTCTTCTTTTTCACTCAACGTCTCCTTTCTCTAGTTCCAAAGCCGGGCACGGTTCTGTCCCGAACCGTATCCACTGCATTGCCCACAGCGGCAGAAAGCGAGGTGTGACCAGGACATACCGCCTCCAAAGCCGCGCCGGCTCCATCCAAAGCCGAAAAAACCACTCGAGCCCGCGACGCTGCATCCATGGCGGCGCCTGCCGCACACGGCCCGCGTGAAAGTCGAAAGCCGCTCCCACGCCTACCATCACCACACCCGGCAGCGTGGCGCGATGGGCGCGCATCCAGCGCTCCTGCTTCGGAGTGCTGATGCCGACGAAGACCAGGTCCGCACCAGAAGCGAGGATCTGCCTTTCCACTTGCGCATTCTCGTCTGGCGTCAGTTCGCGGAATGGCGGCGAATATTCCCCCACGATCTGAATTCCGGGGATGCGTTGTTCGAGGCGAGCGCGCAGTTGCCGGAGACTCTCCTCCACCCCGCCGTACAGAAAGATGCGGTGCCCGTGGAGGGCCGCGGACTCACACAAGTGCAACATTAGAGTCGGCCCGTAGACCCGCTGCTGTTGCTTTTCGCCGAACGAACGCAACGCCCAGACCACCGGCATGCCGTCGGGCGTGGCGATATCCGCGCCGTTCAAGATCTCGCAAACCTCGGGCTCATCCTGCGCTGTGATGATGCCGTGCACAGAGGTGACGCAGATATAGCGCGCGCGGTCGACTGCCGAACTGGCGCCCCGCTCCGCAATCCATTGCGCGCAGTACTGCGCCACCTCCTCATAACTGGTCGTGCTGATATCGACGCCTGCGACGCGGCGCTTTCGAGGGCAGTCCATTTCAGTAGGCCCCCCTGCCGTTCAATACGGCGAACGGAGTCGAGAGAAGAATGCGCAGGTCGGTCAGCAGCGACCATTGCTCGATGTAGTGAAGGTCGAAGTCCATCATTTGTTCGAAAGGCACTTCGCTGCGGCCGTTGATTTGCCACAGGCCGGTGATTCCGGGCCGGACGCGCGCGCGTTCCTGGGCCCAGTGAGTAAACTTGTTGCTCATGCCATCTGGATCGAGATCTTCGGCAGGCAAAGGTCGCGGACCCACCAGGCTCATCTCGCCCGCCAGCACGTTAAATAACTGCGGCAGTTCGTCGAGACTGAGGCGGCGCATGAGGCGGCCCACCGGGGTGACCCGCGGATCGCGGCGGATTTTGAAGATATGGCCGCTGCGCTCATTTTGCGCTGCCAGATCGCGCCGTCCAGGCCCATTCACGTACATAGAGCGGAACTTCCAGAAGGTGAAGTAGCGCCCGCCCTTGCCTACACGCAACGAGCGATAAAATACCGGCCCTCGGGAGGTCGCGCGCACCAGGACGGCCAGCACAATCAGGAGAGGCGCCAGGATTACGAGAAGAGCCAGCGACAGCACCACATCAAGGGCCCGTTTGACCACCGCGTTCCAATGCGAGAATTCCGCGGCTTCGAGGTGTACGAAATGCAAGCCGAACTCTGTCTGGTATTGGACACGCACTCCAGCCTGGGTGGGATAGATCGGCCGGCTGACCGGAATTCCCATCCGCTTGGTCACCGTGCCGCAATACTCGAATTCGTGCTTGGGAACAGACTCGTCCGCCACGATGATACGGTCGAGACACTCGCGATTGATCACTTCCGCCAATTGGCGGGTGGTACCCAGCACCGGTAGCGCGGTGGGCATCCCCATAAACAGGCCACCACCAGCAGCGCCTTCCGGCAGGATGAAGCCGCAGAGGGCGATGCTGCCGTCGGAGGCTCCACAGATCGCCGAGGCCAGCGCTTGTGCTTCCGTGCCTGACCCTACGACCGCAACCCGGCGTGGGTTATGCCAGCGGTTGCAAGCCCAGGTGGAAACCGCGATCGCCAGGTAGAGCGAACCCACTAGATGCAAAAAGCTGATGGGTGCAAAGAGCAGCACGAATGAGCGAGACAGATCGGCGCCCAGGTGCCGCGAGAAAAACGTCGCCACGATCGCTAACGTGCTGGCAACGGCGGCAGATTCAGCGACTCGCATCAATACTGCGACGCTGGATGTGTCATGCCGCTCGTGGTAGAGACGCATCCACAGCGAAACTGCGACCCACAGCATCAGCATGCCAGTGAGCGGCTGCGCTACGACGTGCATGCGCTCGCGAGATAGGGCGATCGCCATCACGGGATTCAACAGCAGCCTGACCTCGAGAGTGACCTGCCAGGCTAACACCAGCATCGCCACATCAAACAACAGGTGGAGTGACTGGAATAAAGGTCCGCCTGAGACAGTACCCTGGTGACGGGTAGGATTCAGTTCTTTCACGATCCTCTTCCTTGTATTAGCTTCAATATGCCCGGATACTCGCTGCGTGGCGCGTATCTCTGTCAGCGGTCGAAATAGGCGTAGTCCCGGCGGTCGTGCGGGTATACGCCATATCCGTTCTTGTCGGGGTCCCAATCGTTGAGGACCGTCCCCAGAACGTTGATGCCGTCCTCGCGCAAACGCTGCTCAACGGCGATGGCACTTTCGCGGCGCACCCGGCCGGCTCTCAACACCAGAATCAATCCGTCCGAAAGCCGCCCCAGTATGCGCGCATCGGGAAGATGCAACATCGGCGGCGTATCCACAATCACGGTGTCGAATCGATCCCGGAACCGCTCGATGAGCTGCTCCATGGTCGCCGAATAGAGCAGGTCTGGTGTCTTTAAGTGGGTCTTTCCGTTCGGCAGCAGATAGAGATTGGGGATCGGCGTATCGACGATATAATCCTCTTCGATCGGACTATCGGACTGCAGGAGATCCGTCAAGCCGCGATCGTTGGGCCGCTCGAGTACGGTGTGCAAACGGGCCCGGTGGCGATCCGCGTCGATCAACAATACCCGGCCAATGCTGCCTGCCAGTGATATTCCAAGGTTCGTGGCCACCGTGGTTTTGCCTTCCGAAGGATTGACACTGGTCACCATGATGACTCGCGGGCGCTTCCCCCCGGAGTTCGACAGAAGTAGCGACGCACTGGCCGAGCGGAACGACTCCGCCAATAACGAAGGACTCTGATGCCATGCCGCCGTCTCGAGTTTTTCCCTGGTGGCTGAAGTCACTACCTTCACGCGCCCGGCCCGCGACCGGTTACCGGGAAGGCGGCTGTATCCAGGGATCTTCGCTTTCACCGACGGAATGACTCCCAATTCCGGCGAACGCAAGTACACCTGAGTTTCCCCGGGCTCGCGGATGCTTCGATTGCCAATGGCTCTCGCCAAAGTAAAACAAACGCCGCAGAAAGCAAATGCCATTCCGCTGAGGATGGCAATCAGTGGTTTATTCGGACGAACCGGACGGGCGGGAGCGCGGGCCGGTTCGATCAGGCGAATATTGCTAACCTGCATCGCCTTGGCGACGTTGTAGCCCTTCACCTTCTGCAGCATTTCGCCGTAGATTGTGCGGTTGAGTTCCACCGCTTTCACCAAGGCTGTATAACGGACCATTTTGGAGGCCTGGGAGGTCGCTTGCTTGAGTTGCTCGGCGTACTGCGCCTGCAACATGGCCTCCCGCCGCAAGGCAGCCTGATACTCGCTATCCCGCTGGCTCAGCACATCGCGGCGCTGCTGATCCACAGCTCTCTGTAACTCGCTGATCTGCGCCTTGAGGGGCGGTATCTTGTAATAGTCGGGCGCATAAGTGGCCTCTAACTGGGCGAGCTCCTTACGCAGCGAGGTCAACTGAATCTGATACTGCTGCAAGGTGTTGTCGGTAACTACTGTGTTCGCATCGTGCTGCGAGCCCTTGACGCCTGCCAGCGCGGCCTCCTTCGAGATCCGGTCTCCCTGGGCCCGGTTTAGCTCCGCCTCCACCTGCCGAAGGTTCGTCTCGGCCACGCTCCCCTGCTCCCCATCCACCAGGAGGTTGGAATGGTTAGCGAAATCTTGTAACTCCTGCTCCGATTGCGTCAGCTTCGCACTTAAAGATCCCAGCTCAGTGTTCAACCAGTCGGACGTGCGGCGGCTCGCGTTCCACCTGGAGGTGATGTCTTGGGCTAGAAACTCCTCGGCAAGGCCGTTGCCGATGGCGGCCGCCCGTTTGGGATCGTTCGACTCCGCGTAGATATCGACGATTCGATCGGTCTCGCGCGTCCGGACCTTGATATCGTCCGAAACTTCCTTCGGCGTTACAGGTGGGGTCGCTTTACCCATATTCAGACGTTGCGCCACCTGTTCGAACAGCGGATAGCTCTGCAAGACCCTGGCTTGCGTGTTGATATAGCTCTGCGACAGATTGTCGGTGGTCGCCGCGGGATCGAGGTCGCGGGCGTTCAAAAGATTTTCGTTGATCCCTTGTACTTCCAGTTCCACGTGCGCCTGGTAAACGGATGGCTGGCGCCAGACGGCCGCCAGACCCACCAGAGCGCCCGTGACGGCACATAACAGGATCAGCCATTTCGAACGCCAGAGGATGCGCAGATAGGGAACGGGGCGCTCGGCGGTAGCAGTCGAATAGTAATTAGCGGGGGCCACGTTGGACGGCTGACTTTTTTCGAATAGTTCTTTGGCTTCGAGCGACCTCAAATGATTCATGATTCTTTCCGATCTTGAATTAGGGACGTATTTCCCGCTCAGAAGCCGCGCCAAATGACTAATCCGGAAACGGTCGCAAGGCCGGTTTCCAGGATCTTTCCCGTGGTGCGTCGCGCGCTGTTATCGGGAACGTACAGGATGTCGTCGGGTTGCATCGGGATGTCCTTCTGCTTCCCCGCGAGGATGGCTTTGAGATCTACCTTTATCTGCTCGCGATTGATGCTGTCTCCGGGGACCAAACGTGAGATGCGGGCGCTCTTCGGCGCGGCATTCGGCGCCATGCCCTCGGCTAACGAGAGCGCCTCCAGAGCGGAAATCTGTTTGTTTTGAGAGAGGGCAAATCCACCAGCCTTCTTCACGTTGCCGATGACATACACTACTTGCGCGCGCGGCACCGAGATGGAATCATGCGGGCGCATGAGGATATTGGCGGATGGGTCGCGAAGGTCCACCACGTCCCGCACACTGACAGATGCGGTTACGCTGCCGGTCGTCTCGTCTGCAGCGGCATTCTTGAGGTTTAGAGGACCCTCTTCTTTTTGCCTGGTGATCTTGATCACGTCGCCGGCATCCGGCTTCAGACCGCCAGCCATCGCGAGGACGTCGAACAGGGTCTTATTCCCTTGTAACATCTCTGTACCGGGCGTGTTCACCTGGCCCATCACAGATACCGGTTGACTCCGCACTTCTACCAGTCCGGTGACGACGTGCGGATTCTTTACTTGGGAGTGCAATTGTTTCTCTACCGCGTCCTGGAACTGAGCGAGCGTCAAGCCGGCCGCCCTCACGCGGCCGACCAAGGGGAGACTTACCGAGCCATCCGCATCGATCCGATACGTTCTACCGCTGAACTCCGGCAGTTCCACGACTTCCACATTGATCTGATCATTCGCGCCAAGGATATACTGAGGCCCACCGGATTTCGAATCGGCAGGTCGATCTGCAGCAGATGCAGCTAGTAAAATGAAGGATGCGGAAATACAGCAAGCAAGTATTGCTCTCATTCAGACCCTCTCCTGACATGATTCTGTCGTTCAGCCTTAGGACGCGCAACTCGGCGCACTTACCTTTACCGGGGTATCCGCGCCGATCCAGTCCGGCTCTAACAGGACGGAAATCGAGCGCTGGAGCAGGCTGATCGTCACGACAAACCGGTGCTCCTGCACGTCGGTAACGATTCCTCCGGCGCCACACAGCGGACCCTTGCGAATATGCACTTTCTGGCCCACTGTGTAAAGTTCGTCTCTTCGGACGGGCAGTCCCGCGTCCAGAACAATGCGGAGAGAGCGCAACTCATCCTCATCGATTGGCACCGGAGTCTTACCTACGCCAACGATGTGGACGATTCCAGGTGTAGTCAGTACAGGTAGTCTCTTAGTTACGTCGAAGCGGCTAAAAAGGTAACCCGGGAATAGCGGGACGACTCCCGACGAGCCTCCGCGGCCGGCGCGGCGAAATGTCGGCAGCATGACCTCGTAGCCCTTACCTGTCAACGCCTGCGAGGTGATGTATTCCCGGTTACTTTTAACTCGTATGGCAAACCATTGCATGGAAAGTAAACTCCAGATTACAGTCGAAGCCACGGGACTGCAGATGCTAACGAGCCGGAAGGAAGGATCTGAACATTCCGGAGGCGGCAGGACAGGCTACCGCCCTTTTGGGGGGGAGAATGCCACCCACATCTTTTGGAATCCGCAGCCTGGCGAATGCCGAAGTGCAGCGACAACAGGAACGTGGAACAGTCGCGGCGTGCTTACTTTGAGGTTGCCTCACCTCTCTGCCTAAGTCAACCTCGCCGACGGGTCATTCAATACGGCCAAATTCACAACTCGCGTCCTCACTTACAATCGATTTGTAATGCAGGGCTCACAAGGTCATATAAGTCGCTTATTTCATCCGCCTGACGAGGCTGAGGACCGAGCGGCGGATTTTGGCGGCGCTGATGCAGAACGGTTTCCGGCGAGGTTTCACACATACTCGCGTCAAAACACGTCGCGGTCCGCACGTTCCGGCGGCGGCGCTCGGTCAATCGACGGATTCGCAGTCGGTCACGTCGTTCCTATGCTGGATTCGTGGGCCGAACGATAAGTTGCAACTGCAAACTCCATTGGCCGGCTTTCAGAACGGCATACGACGTGCAAGGGCGACGATGGTTGTTTGATCGACTTAGGTGAGATCAACGCTGCGACACATCGTTTCGAATATTTCGAGTTTGCAAAGATACAACAGTTATGGGACGTAATTATGACTCTACCCGGCCGCTTGAGGATGCGCTGACGTATCTGCCGCGCAAGCCGGTGCAGCAGTTCGCAAAACGTGCGGTGGTCTATGACCGCGGTACGCCCGGCTCTGGCCTGCACCTTCTGGTGTTCGGTCGCTTAAAGATCAGTCATTGCGAAGATGGTCCGCCAACCGTGACGCGCATTGTGACATCCGAAGGCCTTTTCGGCGAATCTTCGCTGATCGGAGCACAGAACCGAGGTGAGACGGCAATCGCCCTTGACGATTCCGGCGTGATGACCTGGTCGCGAGGCGAGATCGAGCAGCACGTGGAACGCGAGCCGCGTTTGGGCATCGCGCTCTCGCAATTTCTGGTGCAGCGTCTGATGGAATTGCAGGATCGCATCGAGAGCATGGCGATCCGCAAGACACCCGAGAGGGTGATGCTGGCCCTGGTGCAGCTCGCGGGTGCGGTCGGAACACCGATGAGCGATGGATCTACTCGGCTGGCGTCCCTGACGCACCACACGATTTCCGAGTACGTAGGAACCTCCCGTGAAATCGTCACATTCGAGATGAACCGTCTGCGGCGCAAGGGTCTCCTTCGCTATTCCCGCAAGCATATCGATATTCACGCCGATCTGATCAGGGAGGTCGGGTACGGGTCGGGCACCCCTCACGAGGCGACGGTTGGTTCTGGTGTTTGATCGCATGTCGGAAAATCGATCCTTCAGCTACGATCCGCGCGCGTGAGGGAGCGTCTCCGCCCTCTGTTTAGGAGTCGCTTGCTCACGCGCGGCGGCTCGCAAGCACTCGTATCGCATGGGACATTATTTGGGTAGATTACGAGTCGCGCCCGTGAGCGAGGGAGCGTCTCCGCCCTCCTTAGGGGTCGCTTGCTCACGCGCGCGGCTCGCAAGCACTCGTATCACAGGGGACATTATTTGGGTAGATTACGAGTCGCGACCGTGAGCTGAGGGAGCGTCTCAGCCCTCTGATTAGGAGTCGCTTGCTCACGCGCGCGGCTCGCAAGCACTCGTATGCAGGGGGACATTATTGGGTAGGTTACGAGTCGCGACCGTGAGCTGAGGGAGCGTCTCAGCCCTCTGATTAGGAGTCGCTTGCTCACGCGCGCGGCTCGCATTGAGCCGTTCGCGTAGCTCGGTCTAACTGCGCGATCCCCCATCGCGCGTGCTCAGCCACAAGCGGGTACGACGACCCGGCAAGCTTCTCGAGTGGGCCGCGGAACTTCTCCGAACCCGCGTTGCCCATGGCAATTGCCACATTCCGCAAGAAGCCAGCATATCGAGCCCGAGAGACTGGCGTCTTGCGAAACATTTCCCGGAACTCCTGCTCCGTCACGTCAGCCAGGGCCGCCAACGGAGGGGCATAATGCCGCGGCTGATAAGCCGGATCGCTGGTAACGGGCGCGCTACGATTCCAGGGACACACATCCTGGCAGATGTCGCAACCGAACACGTGATGTCCTATGGGGCCACGCAGTTGCTCCGGCACAGGGCCGCGCAGCTCGATTGTGAAATAGGAAATGCAGAGTCGCGAGTCGATACCGTAACCGCTGCCGTTCTTCACGATTGCCGCAGTCGGGCACGCATCGATGCAGCGCGTGCAGGTTCCGCAGCGATCCGGGGGAGGCTTGTCTGGCTCGATCGAAATCGACACCAGTAACTCGCCAAGAAAGAACCATGACCCACTCTGCTGATTGATCAGGCAGGTGTTCTTGCCGATCCAACCAAGGCCCGCCGCGCGTGCGTAGGATCTTTCCAGCAAAGGAGCCGTGTCGACACAGATCTTCGACTCCACGGGCTGTCCGGCGCCTTCGCGAATCAGCGCGTCAAGCTGCTGCAGACCACGGCGCATCTCGTCGTGGTAGTCGTCGCCCCAGGCATACCGCGAAATCCAACCGGCCTCGGGCACGTCTGCCTCAACATGCGGCGTGTTGTACAACTTGCCCACGCAGATCACGGAACATGCGGAAGCGAGAAGATTCCGCGGGTCGTCCCGCACATCCGCCCGGCGATCGGTCAAATAGCGCATCTCGCCGGCGTAGCCGCCACGGACCCAGTTGTGATAGCGCTCTCGATCCTCGCTGGCTTCCGCGCGCGCCACGCCAGCCAGTTCGAAGCCGCACGCACGAGCCATTTCTCGAATGTCGCCGCTCGTCAAATCTCCAGCCCCACCGACCGCATCAGTTCGATCGCGTTGCTCTTCCTCACGATGCCGGGCCGCATCTGGTAATCAAAGTGGATCTCGCCGTCGGAGATCTGATCTTCGAAGTGGACATTCGCGGCCCGTTCGCCCAATACGTCCGCAATATCGGCCAAAGCCAAGTCGTGGGTCGTAATCAAACCGATAGCGCCGCACTCCACCAGCCTGCGGACCAGGGCCTCAGCGCCGATCCGGCGGTCGTGCGAATTGGTGCCATTCAGAAACTCGTCGATCAGAAACAGCACCGGCACCGGTTTCGAAGTCAGATCCAGGATTTGGCGCAAGCGCAGAATCTCCGCATAGAAACGCGAAACTCCGCCTTGCAGGGAATCCGAAAGCCGGATGGAGGCGCCGATCGCGAGAGGGGACAGGCGAAGCCGCCTCGCGCGCACCGGAGCTCCAGCTTGTGCCAGCACGGTATTCACCCCGAGAGTGCGGAGCATGGTGCTCTTTCCCGACATGTTCGATCCGCTCACCACCAGCAGATGCGGACGACTGCCGCCGATCGTCATGTCGTTCCGCACCACCCTTTGTTCCGGGAGCAACGGATGTCCGACAGCCTCCGCTTCAAGCATGCCGGATTCTGCAATAAACTCCGGGAACGGATCGGCAGGATGCTCAAACGCGTGGCTGGCGAGCGAGCAGAGCGCCTCCATTTCGCCCGCCGCCGTGAGCCAGAGGCGCACTGCCGAGCCCGAGTGCCGTCGCCACTCTTCCACGGCTAGGGCATGGCGCGGCGTCCACATGATAAAGATTTCCAGCACACGGACGAAGACGTTATCGCGCGAATCGATCAGCTCAACGATGCGGTCCAGGCGAGCGATGCGGCGGGAAGGCGGTTCGCTTTCCGAACGAAGCGAGGCGAGTAAGCTCGCCAGCCGCGGAGTTTGGAACTGTTCCTTCTCCAGACGGCGGAGCACCTCGGTGAGCAGGCCGAGTTCGTGCGCCGCCTCCTCCACAGCCCCCACGACCTCTGCGATTGGCTTGCGTTTGCGGTAGTAGAACGTGCCATTGATCAGAATCACCAGCAGGAAAAAGTCCCGGCAAAGAATTCCGTTCGGCTGAGTCATCAGCCCGACTGACTGGAGCGCGAGAATCAGCGCGGCGGCGAGGGCCAGCACACCGAGCGCGGTGAAAAACCAGATCTGGAGGCGAAGATGGCCCGGGCCCAACAGCGCCGGCGCTTCGCCCCACGAAGCCAGCGAAACCGGATCCACTCCCGTGCGCGCCGCCTCTGCAACCACAGCCAGATCCTCCCGCAGATCCAGGCGAGGACGAAGTTCGTTCACCGCCTCCTGACGGGCACGAATCGTGTCGGGATCGGCCGGAGCGAGCAGCCAGCGCGCCAGCGTGTCTTCCCCGATGTGCGTTCGCGCCGTGGAGAGCAATTCGAAGACGGAGCCCTTTCCGAAGAGATCGAGGTCCTGCGCATAAGGGTGTTCAGGGTCGTTGAATCGATCGCCCGTTTCTCCGGTGCCGGCCCATCTGCCGTCGAGGCGTGCCAAGGCTTTTTCGAAATAGCGCTCCGCTCGCCGGCGGCGTTCGATGAAGCGCATCCATCGGTCTCCCAGCACCAGTAACGCCGCGAACACCACGATTGGGACGAAGGTCCAGGTAATGGAAACTCTGCCCGCGAGTGCCGACCACACCACAACTGCGGCGCAGGCTACCACGCCTAGCCGAACGTAGCCCAGTTGCCGATGACGCTCCTCCCAATGTGCGATATCGGCGCGCCTTTCGCGGAGCAGGCGGTCATAAATGTTACGCGGATCTTCAGTCATCGGCACTCCCATTCTCGCGCGTCGAAGCGCTGGGGATGTGATATGCTCCCATTTGGATTTGAGACGAATCGCATGGAAAGAAAGCAAGCATCCGATTTCCCACAAGAGCTTTTAGAACTCTTGGACAAATACGTTCACGGTAATATCGACCGCCGTGGATTCCTGGAAGGCGCGCAGAAATTTGCGGTGGGCGGCCTCACCGCGATGGGCATCTTCGAGAGTCTTCGCCCCAATTACGCGTGGGCGCAGCAGGTGCCAAAGGACGATAGCCGCATCAAGACGGAGTGGGCAACCGTCCCGTCGCCGGAAGGCAACGGCTCCATCAAGGGATACCTGGTCCGCCCCGCGAATGCCACGGGAAAACTTCCGGGCGTGCTGGTGGTGCATGAGAATCGCGGTTTGAATCCCTACATTGAAGATGTGGCGCGCCGTCTCGGCACCGAAGGTTTCATGGCGTTCGCTCCGGACGGGTTGACAAGCGTCGGCGGCTATAAGGAAAACGATGAAGTCAGCGCCGGCCTGTTCCGCCAGGTGAATGGGCAGAAGATGACCGAGGACTTCGTGGCCGCGGCCCGCTGGCTGAAGGCCCGTTCCGACTGCACCGGGAAAATCGGCGTGGTGGGCTTCTGCTATGGCGGCGGCATCGCCAATACGCTGGCGGTCCGCCTGGGGTCCGATCTCAACGCGGCGGTGCCTTTCTACGGTGGGCAGCCCAAGGCTGAGGACGTGCCGAAGATCAAGGCTCCATTACTTCTGCAATACGCCGGTTTGGACACGCGCATCACGGGCGCCTGGCCGGCTTACGAAGAGGCGCTCAAGGCCAACCACGTTACGTATACAGGGTACGTGTACGAAGGCGCCAATCACGGCTTCCACAACGATACGACCCCCCGTTACGATGAGAAAGCCGCGAAGCTGGCCTGGCAGCGCACGATCGAGTTCTTCAACAAGTATCTGAAGAGCTAATATCCCTGCGCCACCCAGCATCGGGTCCGATGCGATGATGGAAGTATCCAATGACTTCCGCCAAAGAGGAGTGGCTCGCCGCCGCGCGCGCCGCCGTGGAGATTGAAGCAGATGCCCTGTCGCGCGCGGCCAGCCGACTGGATGGCGAGCTTATTCGCGCGGTTGACCTCATCCGCAATCATCGCGGCAAAGTTGTGCTCACGGGCATCGGTAAATCCGGCCACATCGCGCGCAAGGTCGTGGCGACGTTGTGTAGCACGGGAACGGCCTCGGTATTCCTTCATCCCGCCGAGGCAGTCCACGGCGACCTCGGCATCTATATTCCGGGCGATCCTACGGTGATGATCTCGAAGAACGGCGCGTCTGCCGAACTGCTGGCGCTGGTCCCATTGCTGCGCGAGTTTCATTCGCCGCTCATCGGTATTCTGGGATCGGCCAATTCGCCTCTCGCGGCACAGGTAGACGTGTTCCTCGATGCATCGGTGGAGCGCGAAGCCGATCCTCACAATCTGGCTCCCACTGCCAGTGCGGTGACGGCTTTGGCGCTCGGCCACGCACTGGCGATCGCGCTGATGTCGGCTCGCCAATTCACCTCAGCCGATTTCGGTAAGCTGCACCCGGGTGGACAACTCGGGCGCAACCTTCGGCTCTCAGTGCGTGAAGCGATGCACTGCCGCGAGGAAATCGCCGGCGTTTCACCCGAATCGACACTCAAGGACGTCATCATAGAAATGACTCGAAAGCCTTTGGGCGGGGCGTGCGTGGTCGCGGCCGATGGCACACTTGCCGGCTTCATCACCGACGGCGACCTGCGCCGCGCATTGACGAATCATGACGACATCCGCGGCCTGCATGCCGGCGACGTCATGTCGAGTGCGCCTGTGATCGTCGGACCCGAAGCATCGCTCGGCGAGGCGTTGGAACTAATGGAACAACGGCCTTCCCAGATATCGGTTCTGCCCGTGATCGACGAGACCCGGCACGTGCTCGGACTGATCCGCATCCACGACATTTACCTGGGGTCTCGATGATCCGGCCGATCTCTGCATTCCTCACAGTGCTCATCGCAGGTGGAGTTTTGATCGGCATCGGGCGGCCCGGCCGTGGCACTCCACTGTGGACGGGAGCCCGCTACACGCGGCAGTATCGGGATCAGGCGATCCGCCGAGGCCTCACCTTCATGTACTCCTCCATCGCCAACGATCCGGCTGATTTTAAGGAGTATGGCCACGATTTACTGGCCGCTTTTTATAACATTGGGGTGACCTCGGGCGACCCCGAACTGCGGCGAATGGCTTGGACGATGGGCCACGAGCGGGCACTGGAGTGGCGCCGGATCCATCCCGTCATTCCACCTGATACCAATGTAAATGACCTGACAGACCTGGTCTTCGGTGACGACGCCGCGGGGCGGCTCGGCGTGCCTGATGCGAGGATGCACACGGCACTGCGGGAGGCTGCGGCGCACTTCTCCGTGATCGATTACCTGCAGTTCGACCCCCTCAAAGAACCGCCGCCTTCCGACATTCCCAAGCAGTGCGAGAAGTGCAATCACATGAACCGGCGCGGTCTGACGGTCTGCGAACGCTGCGGCAACAAGCTGGAGATGCAGAATCGCTACGATCTGTACCAGGACGCGCTGATCAACTCCTATACCGGCGACCGCACCGGCATTACGCTAGGAGCGCACTATGTCGACGTGCTGCATTGGCTTCCGGTGATGCGTCCTTACCCGCCGCGATTGCCCCACAATGACGCGGACTATTACGCCGGCGTCTACTCGGTCACGCACGTTGTCTACACGTACAACGACTACAGTCAGTTCCGTCTGTCGCCCGCCTGCTTCCCCGAGGAGGTCGCGCATTTGAAGGCCAATCTCCGCCAGGCGGTGACGGAGAAAGACCCGGAAACCATGGGCGAATACCTCGATTCGCTACGCTCCTTCGGATTCAGCTACGACGACGAACTGATCCAGGCTGGATTCGACTACTTGCTCTCCATCCAGAATCAGGATGGAAGCTGGGGCGACGTGAAGGACCCGAATCCGTATGGGCGCTATCACCCGACCTGGACCGTGATCGACGGCCTGCGAGATTATCGCTGGACGCGCGTGCTGCCGTGCCCCGCGTTCTAGAGTCGCCTGTTCGGGAAGCATTTCAGCATCGCTCCCTCACGGTCGCGGCTCGTAAGCTACCCAAATCGGTTCGCGCGACACGTGCGTACTGCCGTGCCCCGCGTTCTAGAGTGGCCTGTTCGGGAAGTATTCAGCATCGCTCCCTCACGGTCGCGGCTCGTAAGCTACCAAATCGGTTCGCGCGACACGTGCGTGCTGCCGTGCCCCGCGTTCTAGAGTGGCCTGTTTGGGAAGCATTTCAGCATCGCTCCCTCACGGTCGCGGCTCGTAAGCTACCCAAATCCGTTCAGGCGATACGTGCGTGCTGCCGTGCCCCGCGTTCTAGGGTGGCCTGTTCGGGAAGCGTTCAGCATCGCTCCCTCACGGTCGCGGCTCGTAAGCTACCAAATCGGTTCGCGCGATATGCGCGTGCTGCCGTGCCCCGCGTTTTAGGGTGGCCTGTTCGGGAAGTATTCGGCATCGCTCCCTCACGGTCGCGGCTCGTAAGCTACCCGAAATCGGTTCGCGCGACACGTGTGCTGCCGTGCCCCGCGTTCTAAGGTGTCCTGTTCGGGAAGCATTCAGCATCGCTCCCTCACGGTCGCGGCTCGTAAGCTACCCAAATCCGTTCAGGCGATACGTGCGTGCTGCCGTGCCCCGCGTTCTAGAGTGGCCTGTTCGGGAAGCATTCAGCATCGCTCCCTTACGGTCGCGGCTCGTAAGCTACCCAAATCGGTTCGCGCGATACGTGTGCTTGCGAGCCGCGCGCGTCAGCAAGCGCTTTCCGGCGATTCTTCAATAAGTAACTTGGCCCTCGAAACGGACACCAGACTCCGTCGTCCATAAGAATCCATGGGCGTCCAGGTCGGCGGCCAGAGACAGTCGCTGGGTGGCCGTCAGTTCCACCAGCGGCGGCCGCACCACACCCCATTCCGGATCGGCTAATTCTCTCGCCACGATCGCTTTGAGCGCCGGAATCATAGGATACTTCTGCACCACCGCGCGCGTGGCAGTGATCCTCTCCTGCAAGGCGTCGGCCGATGGCCCGCGCCAATTGGCAAAAACGCCGTGGATCGCTTTAGGATTCACGTTGGCAGTCGCACTGATGCAGCCCACACCGCCGTGCCGCATGTTCGACAGCAGAAACACTTCGCTCCCGGCGAAGACATCGAAGCCGGAGCCCGCGAATGCTTCGAGCACAGCCTTTGTGTTATTCCAGTCGCCCGAACTGTCCTTAAGACCGGCCACTACTTGCGGATAGCGATTCAACAGCCGCTCGATCAGTGGAAGAGAAATGGGCACCTTCGCCACGGGCGGTATGTGATACAGGTATACTCGCAGCCGCTGATTCCCCACTCGCTCGATAATCTCCGCGAAATTGCGAAAGAGGCCTTCGTCCGAGACATCCTTGTAATAAAAAGGTGGCAGCATCAGCACACCTGCACACCCTACGCCGACTGCATGCGCGGTGAGCCGCACGGAATCGGTGAGCGCACAACACCCCGTTCCGGGCATGAGGCAAGCGGGCGGAATCCCGTGCGAAACCAGCGACTCGAGCAGAGTCATCCGCTCTTCCACCGATAACGAATTGGCCTCGCTATTAGTTCCGAACGCAGCCAGGCCCGAACAGCCATTGTCGAGGAGCCACCGCGCGTGGTGCGCGAAACGTTCCGGATCGGGAGAGAGATCGCGCCGGAACGGAGTAATCGCGGGAGCCCACACACCGCCAGGCCTTGAGGAGTTCATGGTTTCCGCGACGCCTCCACGATCGAAACGAAACTGGTCTCGATGGGCGTGATCTGTTCCAATTGCAGTCCCGCCTCATCCAACAGGCGCCCAAACTCGGACGCGGTCCGCTCCTTGCCGCCGAACGTCACCATCATCTCCAGATCAATCAGGCGATGCGGGTGGCCTACCGGCTTGCCCGGCTCGACGACGATTTCGCAGACCAATAGCCGGCCGTGTTCCGGCATCGCCTCTCGGCAGGTGCGCAGAATGCGGACCGATTTGTCATCGTCCCAGTCATGCAGGACGGCCTTCAGGAAATAGGCGTCGTACCCGGACGGCACCGCTTCGAAGAAATCTCCAGGAAACACTTCGCACTCGCCAAATCCCTTAGAATTCAGGAACTGCCGCGCGACCTCAGCCGTGCGCGGCAGATCGAACAGTGCGCCCTTCACCGCGGGATGGCGCTGCAGAATATCCACCAGGACGTGTCCTTGAGCACCGCCGACATCGAGGAGCGAGCGGAAGCGTCCGAAGGGATAGCCTTCTGCAATGCGGGCACCCACCGGCCCGTAGATGCCCGCCATGAACTTTCCCATCAATTGACTGCGTTTCGTATCCGCGGCGATGTGCTGGAAGAACGTCTTCCCGTTCACCGCCGGAAAGGCAGGAGCACCCGATTCCACCACGTCCGGCAATTGTCGCCAGCCATTCAGAACGGCGTCATCGTTCAAAACAAGCACCATCTCCCGCAGTGAGGGAGAGACACCGTCGCGCAGGTAGGCAGAGACCTCGCTGTTCGAAAACAAGCCGTCCGCGGACTCTTCGAAGACCCCCAGTGCGGCCAATCCGCGGAGCACCCGGCGAAGTGTGGCGGCGGGCAGTCCCGTTTCCGTAGACAACTGTTCCGCGCCCTTCGGACCACTCGCCAGATGGTCGGCGACGTGATGTTCGGCAACTACGCGAAGCGCTTGCGCGACGCGCGCGCCAATCAGCAATTCCACAAGACGGAGATACGCGGGAGAGACGTCATGAGACGGCGCTGGAGACATCGGAAACTCCTAGGTTGGCTTTCGTTTTGCCCCGGTCGGGGCAAGCTAAGAGCTTACCCGAAGCCGTTGGCGAACAGCAACACGCTCTGTCCAGGCTTGTCCAGCGGGGACAATCCGGGATAGATACCGGCCGGCCCCTTCAAATTCCCGTCAGACTTCGCCGCGCCGATTGCCAGCCCGGCGAACGCGCAAATGCACCGTGGCGCGAGCAGTTCGCAACGAGCCACGAGCGTAAGGGAGTGATCTTCGGGGCGATCGAAACGTCGCTTGCTCACGCGCGCGGCTCGCGAGCTCACGTATCCCGCGACCGATCGCCATTGCCGTGACGAAGTATTCGAAGACGCCATGGGTGAGACTGGTGCGAAGCAGGCTGTCCGCGCTTCTCGGGAGGCGGGTTCAGCCATTCATCCATCAACCCGATCCAACCGCCCTGCGGATCGACGTTCATAGCAGGCACCTCCCGAGTGAGATGCACCTGCGCGTTGATGACCTTGGCGCTGTAGGAAATGCCGATTCTGAAACGTCTGTCCTTGGACAGTTGAATTTCACGCCTGCCATTTAATTCTTGTATTGGCGGCCATTTCGTGCAACGATGAATTCGTAGTTTGACAGTCCGCTGATTCTGGCCTTTCGTATACCCCGGTGTAGCCGGTTACCCTGCCCGTTTTCGCTGCTCTGCCAATCTCAGAAAGAAGATCAATGAAGAACATTTTTGTAGGAAACCTCAGTTTTGACGCTACCGAAAGTGCTGTTCGAAGCATGTTCGAGAAGTTCGGAACTGTTGACCGTGTAAACATCGTTACCGACCGGGACACTGGACGGGCGCGAGGGTTTGGATTCGTGGAAATGAGCAACGACGGCGAGGGTGACAAGGCTATTGCCGCTCTCAACGGGCGCGACATGGATGGCAGAGCGCTGAACGTCAATGAAGCGCGGCCTAAAGAGAATCGCGCCGGCGGTGGTGGTGGATCCCGCGGGGGCGGCGGCGGACGGCAGAACCGCTGGTAATTGTTTTCAAATGTGGCCGCGGCCGAAAGCCGCGGCCACTTCAGTTCGTGCGACCCTAGAGACGCGCCGCGGGCTGAAGCGGAGCACTGATCAGATTGGTCGCGCCCCGTTCTGACTTCAAGTAGCTGTACGGGTCATGATTTAGCGCGCCCGCCGGCAAGCAGTCCCAAAGTATCCCCAGATCTTGGCGCACCAGGTCTTCGTAGAATTTCGGGAGCTCATCGGATTTCTGCTCAAAATACGGCGAGAACTGTTCGTCTGTATCCAGTCGCGAGCGGATTTCACTATAGTATTTCAGCCTGCCATACCCTTCCGTCGAAACCGCCCTCACAAAGTTCAGCCACCGAGAAGTTATTCCTTGCGTCGCGCGAAAACGGCGAACAATCCTTCGCGCGCTAAAAGAGTAACGCGTCAGATCAATGACGTGGTCGTAGAAAAGTCTCCAACTATAATTCCGCGGTCTGACGTTCATTGCCTGGTTGTTGTTCAGAAAGTGAAAAGGGAACGGCAGCACGCGATTTTCCGCTTGGTACTCCAGATTGAGCACCGCGGCGCGGCCAAACGCCGTCAACAACGAGTATCCCGGAAATGCGCCCGGTGTCAGGTCCAGAAACCTCTTGGTCAGTTCGAAGGGCTCCGCACCCTCGTCGGAATCGAGTCCAAGGACGAAGTTGGTCTGAACGTACGGGACGTATCTCAGAATCAGGTTTACGTGCTCGGACACCTGGCGAACTTTGTTGATCCCCTGCAACGCGCCAGTCTTCGACTTGCCGCCCAAATCGAACCACGACTCGATGCCGGGCAACAACGCCTTGAAGCCATTGTGTTTGAGCCTTTTCAGATGGGGCTCCGATAACAGAGACAAACTGCTCTCGGCGGCGAAGTCGATGGATCCGGGCGGCACCGCCTCCTCGATCATGTCGAGATAGTCGTCGAACCGGACGCCGAAATTCGGATCGTGCCAAGCTACCAGCGGACGCCGGAACTGCTTCCGCAGGAATCTGAGATCGTCCCGGAGTTCGTCGAAATCCATGGGCTGGTAGGGGACGCTCGCATCGATGCAGAAGCTGCAGGTGTAAGGGCACCCCAAGCTACCGACCATCGGAACCATCTTGAGAAAAGACGTTTTCCTGAGGGTCGGCTCAATGAACTGCCAGCGCTCCTGTACTCCCGGGAGCGCCAACGGCTGGCGCGGCGCGGAGATGCGGACGCCGACCGGCCGATGTTGCGAGCAGTCCTGCAAGACGTCGAGCAATGTTCCCTGATCGGTGAAACCAAGCACGTAATCGAAGTAATTTACAGCGTCTTCGGGGTAGCAGCGGGCATGTGGCCCTCCGAGAACCGTAATCGCACCCCTGGAACGGAAGAGGTTGCTCAGGGCATAGGCCGTGTGGGCCGCTTCGGTGAACGCGCCGATGAAAAGCAGATCGAGAGTGCCGGGCAGTTCCTTTAGCAAGTCTTCAAAGCCGGTGTAGCAGACGAAGGTGACTTCGTGGCCCTGCTGCCGGCACCAGACGCCGATTACCTGTGGCATGATGCTTGCCAGATTGGCATTCATGATGCGAGCGTACAGGGCGCGCGTAGGGCCCTTGGAGACGATGTCGATGATGCCAATTCTGAGCTTTTGCATGTTCGGATTTAGGATTTGACTCTGAACTTCAGACGATTTTTCCGACGCTGGAGGCATCCCCGGTCATTCGGGACGCCCTCGTTTCTCATGCTGGCCGGTCTATAGCGTGAGCGCACTGCGGCACAGTCTCGGCAGGCGCTTAGAAAATGTGGTTTGCAGAGATCATGGTGTCACGTTTCCAGTCCCCTGTCTGAGCAATTTTGCTCACTTTTTCACGTATGGAACCCGGCGCCTATGTGCCCTGTTTCAGGCCAACTCAGTCCCGAAGCAGAACATTCAATAGAGAACTGTGAATCTCAAGCCCACTCTTGTCCCCGATGAAGCCCAGCTTGCGGAATCGATTCAAGAAGAATCTCACGCGGGAGCGTGGGGTTCCAATGAGTTGCGCAAGCGTCTCCAGGCTCATCTTCGGGATCACTGGTTCCGGTTTACCCGCTTTGCCGAAGTTCGCCAACAGCAAAAGCACGCGCGCCAGCCTCTTCTCACTGGAGTTGAAGAGCTGTTCTACCAAAGCTTCCTCAATCCGGATGTTTCGGGAAAGCAAGTGCCCGAGGAATAGCGCAGAAAACGCTGGCTCGCTGTGAATCACCACTGCAGCAGCAGCCTTCTCGATCCGCACCAGTGAACACTCTCCCATGGCTGCCGCGCTCGACGTCCTGACGCTTTGCCCAGCCAGGCTTCCTTCGCCGAAGAAATCACCCGCTCCCAGAATCGCGACTACCGCTTCCTTGCCGCGCTTGGAAATCACGGTGAGCCTGACTTTGCCGTTCTGGATATAGAACAGGGCGTCCGCCGGGTCTGCCTGCGAAAAAATCACTTCATTGTCTGCGAGGTGCTTTACCGCCCTTCCGGCTCCCGCTTTTGTCAGAAAGGTCTTGGCGTTGAATGGCAGTTTGTTTTTCGGTTTCATTTGCGTGACCGACGGATGCCTCCGCGGCCTGAGGTCCCGCTTGGACGGGCACAGCGCGCCGGCATGAACCCATCTCTGAGCCATCGCCAGTGTAAGCTGCTTCTCATACTCCGTCTGGTCAATAGCGCTCACAGTTGACTGGGGGTGGCTCGGAGGTTGGTGCGCCGGGGCAGTGACATTTTTGCCTCGGCTTCTATGAAATGCTACGCTGAACGAGCACCGACCCGTTTAGATGGCGCGACGAAAAGTAAAATCGCAGCTTCCTCCTGGCTTCGATCCGAAGCGCTTCCTGGCCGGAGCCGGCAGCGGACGGAGCGTCACCAAATTCCTTCCAAACAACCCCATTTTCGCCCAGGGCGACCCTGCGGATGCCGTGTTCTACATTCAAGAGGGACGCGTCAAGGTGACCGTGATTTCAAGACAGGGAAAAGAGGCGGTAATCGGGATCCTGGGTACCGGCGATTTTTTCGGCGAGGGATGTCTGGCAGGACAACCGAAGCGCATGGCCAGCGCCACGGCGATGTCGGAATGTTCCATCCTGAGGCTGGAGAAGAAACCGCTGGTTCGTGTACTTCGCGAACAACCGGACTTTTCCGAAATGTTCCTGATGCACGTGCTCTCCCGCAATATTCGTTTTGAGGCGGACCTGGTGGATCAGCTCTTCAATTCGAGTGAAAAGAGGCTGGCGCGGGTTCTGCTCCTGCTGGCGAATTTCGGAAAGGCTGGAGAGCCCCAAACCGTAATTCCTAAAATCAGCCAGGAGACCTTGGCCGAAATTATTGGCACGACCCGCTCCAGGGTGAGTTTTTTTATGAACCGGTTCCGCAAGATGGGGTTCATCGAGTACAACGGCGGGCTTGAGGTTCACAGTTCCCTGTTGAACGTGGTGCTCCACGACTAGCAGCTTGACACCGGCGGCTTACGAACGGAACGAGCGGCGCGCGTGAGGTGAGTGTGAGAAGCTGTGAAAAGTCCGGGAGCGCCTGCCCCACATACGATGAGGCATCGCTTGCTCACGCGCGCGGCTCGCATGCACACCTACCGCCGGGAACGTATCTGAGGTAGGTGACGAGCCGCGACCGTGAGGGAGCGTCTCTGCCCTGTTCAGCGATCGCTTACGAACCCCGACCGTGAGTCTGAGGGAGCGTTGATGTCTCTGGGGGGCGTCCGCTCCGTCTGCGACATGCCCCCGCTTACGGCTGCTTGATACTGAACCGCCAGACATTCTGCTCGCGTAGATTCGACAGCCAGATGGAATCGTGTCCGACGCGAATCGAATCGCCGCCCGCTCCCACCCACTGTTTGATCACCTGATTCTTCTCCGGATCGATCTCCGAAATCGGAATCTGGAACACAGTCGCCCAGACATGGCCCGCGCCGAACGCAATTTCTCCGCCGCCCCCAGGCACGCCCACTTCGATATTCGCCACCAGCTTGCCTGTCTTGCCATCCACCCGGGAGACCGTACCGTCTCCCTGATTAAGAGTCCAGATGGACCCGGCGCCGGCGGTCAGGAAACGCGGTTGCGGGCCGACCTCGATCGAATGTGTGACCTGGTTCGTCTTCACATCCACGCGCGTCAGCATGTTTTTCTCCGGCGTGGTCACCCAGATCGCGCCCTCCCCATAAAGGCAGGACGCGGAATTAGCCGGAACCGTAATCTCAGCCGAAACCTTGTTGCTCGTCGGATCGATGCGCGAAAGCGTGCCCTTGGGGTCGGTCAGCATCCACACGCTGTCCGGACTCGCCGTGATGCCGCCTTCGCTTTGCGCAGGGGCCAGCGGCAACGTGGCGGTCACCTGATTGGTCTTCATGTCGACCCGCGACAGCGACTTATCGCCGCAATTCGGCACCCAGATGCTGCCGAACCCCGCGGCGAGTCCCGAGCAGGGCCGACGCCCAACCGTCACGACTGCTACTACCTTATTGGTATTCGGGTCAAGGCGATGGATGCTGTTCTTGGGAGCGTTCGAGACCCAAACCGCGTCTTCTGTCACTACCTGCCAATCAGGGGTGCCTTCCACCGGAAAAACCGCGTCGGGAACGATCGTGGACATCTCCCGCTTCACACCGGGTGTGGAGACGCCAGGGCGCGGAGGCCGTTTGGCTTTTGGAGCGGGCGGCGGAGCAGGAGGAGCGTCCTGGCCCCACGAAATTACACTACCAGCAAGGCAAAGGAGCAGAGAACACCACGCGAGCTTCATCAAAGGCATCTTCATATATGGCTTTCCAGAAGTCTATTCCGCCAGGGTCGCGGCAATCCGTTTCGGATCCAGCCGCCAGAGAGTGTTTTCCTTCAAGTTCGACAGCCAGACCGAGTTCACGCCGAAGTGAATCGCCCCTCCGCCTTCCCCGTAAAACTGCTGGACCACTTTGTCGGTCGCGGGATCTATCCGCGTCAAGGGAAATCCGGCGAGCGTGACCCAGACCGAGCCCTGTCCCAGGGAGATGCCGCCCTCAGCCCCCGGCACTTCGAGCGCGATCGTCTTCAAAACCTTGGACGTCTTGGGATCGATCCGCTCCACCTTTCCTTCCTTCGTGCACAACACCCACACCGAGTTCTCACCGATCGCGAGGGCGCGCGGCTGAGCCGAGACCTCGATACTCTTATCCACGAGGTTGGTCTGCGGATCCACCTTGAGAACGCGATTCTCGGACGGGCAGGTCACCCACAGCGCACTCTCGCCGAACGTCAGTGAATTGCAGCCAGCGGGCAGGCGAAGCTCTGCCACTACCTGGTTCTGTTGCGGGTCGACACGCGAGAGGGTAGTTCGGTCGTCGGTCAGGACCCAGAGGCTGTCGGTGGTGGCAGCCACCGAGGGAAGGGCGGTTCCGACGCCCACGGACAGAGTGGCGGTGATTTTCGCGGTTTTGGGGTCGATTCGGGTCACCGTGCCGTCGGCGCAGTTCGGTATCCAGAGGGTGCCGAAAGCGTTGGCGGCTCCCCCACACGGTTTATGGAATCCCGTAATCGGATCGCCGGGTTGGTTGGTGCGGGCGTTGATCCGCGCCAGGGTATTCTTCGAGAGATCGGGTGCGATGACAGAATCGGTGAATGCCAGCCACGCAGGAGCCATAGCGAGTTCGGCCTCCGCTTTGAGCCCGGCGAACGGAATCCGTACTCCTGGTGTCGTAATGCCGATCCGCGGGGAGACGGCGGGATGCTTCGATTCCCTGTGGACCTTTTCCGTACCTTCTGGCTTTTCGCTCTTGCGCTGAGACCAGGCGGGAGAGGAAACCGCCAGGCAAACGCAAATTCCAACCAGCGAACGCGATTTCATGCCTGCACCTTCGATTTGAGTTTTTAGAGATTCTATATCAAACCCGGACGTGGGGCGAGCGGCCGGCCTCGTGGCCGTTGTTTGGACTAGTGTATCGCGAAATTCACGACCAGGCACTCTACAGTTTTCCCCATCCTCAGCCGATCATTATGATCATGTTTGAGTGGAACAACGAATACAGCGTGCGCATCGGCAGCATCGACGCCCAGCATCGAAATCTCTTTGCTACCGCCCAGAAACTGTATGCCGCCATGTCGGCGGGACAGGGCAAGAGCGCTCTCGCGCGGATTCTGGACCGCCTAGTCCAGTACACCGCAAGCCATTTCGCCCATGAGGAACGGCTCATGCGGCTCCACGGCTACCCGGGGCTGGCTGCACACAAGGCGGAGCACGAGGCCCTGACCAAACGGGTACTCAAATTCCAGCAAGATTATCAGAGCGGGAAAGTGAGCATGACCGTGCAACTCCTGCAATTCCTGAAGGACTGGCTGGAGAAACACATCAGGGGGTCGGATATGCGCTATGTTCCGTGTCTGCAGAAGTCGGAACCGGCGGTGGTCGGCGGTCGATCCCAAGCATTGCGAAATACTTAATCCTGCGTGCGTACCGCAAGCGAACGGTGAAACGATTCCGTGGCTCGATTCACCAAACTTGTGTGTCCCCTATTCTCCCTGAAATGCGCTTTTGACATCAGAAGGCGGTTCTTGTAGCTGGTGCGACAATCGCAATCTCCGCACAAGAGTTGCCGATTCCGGATTGGCTACGGTTCTATCGCAACCCAGCCGGTCCGGCAAAGTAGTGGAGGCGACCGATCATGGGAAACGCATCAGTGTCAGGCACTGCGATTTTCTGGGCCCTGGCGATTCTTCCCGGGCTCTTACACCCGTTTCTGCTGTTGATCTACTTCATCCGCTTCCGTGAACGGAAGACGTTGATCGATTTGTTGTTGAATCGAAGCACCCGGTCGACCGGCGGCCCGCGGCAAAGCGAGCGTGCCCGGCGAAAGGAGGAGTGGCAGGGCAGGATCGATCTCGATCTGCCCACCTACCTCTTACCCACCGTGATCGCGAGTCTGATCTCGATTGCGGCAGCCGTAGTGATGGTGTCCCTTCACGATCCCACCAACCAATTGAGGCTGTCTGGTCCTCTGCTGGCGTATACGAAGCTGGCCACGCCAGCGGCGGTGGCCGGATTTGCGGGCGCCTACGTCTGGGGCCTCTCTGACTTCGTCGACCGTTTTCGCATACTGAGCTTGCCGGCAAGCTCGCTGCATATGATCTGGTTTCGAATGCTTCTCGGCCCGGTCTTGGGAGGATATGCTCAGCAATTGATAGCGAAGGACTTCGCGCCTGTCCTGGTGTTCGCTCTGGCCAGCATCCCGGTGCCGGCGCTCCTCAAGTGGATGCAGGACATCGCAACCCAGAGGTTTGCCATTGGCGCTCCCGGGGCCGCAGTCCCTCCCCAGTGGGAACTCGTTCAGGGGCTAACGCCCGATATCGTCGCGCGCTTGAACGAGGCGGGCGTGACCAGCACCGCACACCTCGGAAATCAGGACCCGGTAAGCCTGTTGCGTAAAACCAATATTGAATGGCGCAACATCCTGGACATGATGGATCAGGCATATCTGGCCAGTTACGTAGGAACCAACATCGACAAACTGCGTGCCAGGGGCATACGCGGCGCCATCGAAATGGCGATCATCTGGCAGCGTCTTACCAGTACCGACACCGTGGTCCGCGATGACGCGGACAGCCTGATCAAATCCATCGCCGTGGATTTGGGCAAGGAAGAGTCCGGCGTGCGTAACTTAATCCAGAATCTGTGGGAAGACCCTCAAGTCGAGCGGATCTGGTCGATGTGGTATGACCGCGATGAAAGCGAACCGGGCGGAGAAGCGGTCCCGGACAGCGGCGTCCGATATGCGGGAACGAGCAATCGGCTGGCGCCGGATCCCCCAGCACCCAATAAAGAACCGGCCGCTTCGCCCGCGAACGGTGCAAGCGACAGAGTACCGGTCAACAATGGAAGCCGCAATTGAAATCCGGCGCATTCTTTACCGTTGCGGATACCGACGAACACATCAAGGTGTCGGACATGCGCTATGTTCCGTGTCTGCAGTCGGAACCGGCGATGGTCGGCGGTCGATCCCAAACATAGCGAAATACTTGGCGGGCAGGCGCGTGCGACGCAGTTCGCGCGTCAGAAAGATGTGGCGGGTGAATCCGGTAGCCAGTTTGCGGTCGTCCGAGGCGAGCCGCATCTCGTACGCGAAAGTGACCATGCGGTCGCCGGCTAAATCGATCCATGTTTTGACGATGATTTCGTCGTCGTAGCGGGCGGGAGCCGCGTACCGGCAATTGGCTTCCGCGACCGCCAGGAGAACGCCATCCTCTTGTTCCATGTCGCGGTAGTTGAAGCCGCAGGCGCGGCACAACTCCACCCGGCCGACTTCCATCCACACCAGGTAATTCGCGTAATACACTACCCCCATCTGGTCGGTTTCGGCATACCGCACGCGGAGGCGCGTTTCGGCGCAAGGTTTCATTTCGAACCCGCATTGTAGCGCGCGACAAGCGAATTGGCACGGTTCTGACGCAACGGAGGATCGCCTGCAACCGTCTGTTATGCTTGGACTATTCACCCACAATGCGAGTCCGCGTATTGTTTTTCGGGATGCTAAAGGAGTTCGTGGGCCGTTCCGGCGAAGATTGCGATTTTCCGGAAGGAAGCGACCTGGGAGCGGTGTTTGCCGACTATGCCCAGCGGTATCCACCCCTGAAAGAATTTGCCAGCAGCATCGTAATCGCGCGGAATCAGGAGTTTGCAGCACTTTCTACCCGCCTCGAAGAGGGTGACGAGGTGGCCTTTCTGCCGCCTGTGAGCGGTGGCGCCGCGCAGGAGCCTGTCACTCTGACGCCTGAAGGCCATTACTTCTTGCTCACCCGCCATCCGATCGACCCGAAAGCCGTCATCACGCGAATCATGACCGGCGGCGAGGGCGCAGTAGTCACTTTCGAGGGCACCGTCCGCAACAACACCAAGGGCCGTCCCACTCTGTGTCTGGATTACGAGTGTTACGAGAGCATGGCCCTGAAAATGATGACCCGGATTGGGCTGGAGATCGCAGCAACTCACGCCGTCGCGCGTGTGGCCATGGTTCACCGCCTGGGCCGGATGCTTGTGGGCGAGACCAGCGTTGCGGTGATCGTGAGCGCTCCGCACCGGCGCCCGGCTTTTGAAGCCGCGCTCGAAGGCATCAACCGGCTGAAAAAGCTGGTCCCCATCTGGAAAAAAGAGCACTTCGTCGATGGGGAGATCTGGGTGGAAGGAGAGTGGGACCGCGATGTTCCAGTGGCTGGTTAGGTTTCAGAGGGAGCCAAAGTTCTCGAGGTGGGGCGTTCTGGCCGCTCTGACTGCTGCGCTTGGCGCCGCGTTTCTCTGGGCGCAGGAAATGCCCACCATCCGTGTCAACGTAAACCTGGTCCGCGTGGTCGCTACCGTCCGCAACAAGTCTGGAGAGCTCATGGGAAAGCTCCAGAAGGAAGACTTCCAGGTCCTCGACAACGGCGCTCCGCAGGAGATTGCCGTTTTCGCCCACCAGACCGATCAGCCCCTTTCCGTCGCCCTTCTCGTCGATACCAGCGGCTCCACGGCGAAAGAGCTCAAGTATGAAGGAGACTCTGCCCTGAAGTTTCTGCACGCGCTGCTCTCGGAGGGAAATCCGTCGGACGCCGTGGCGTTGTACACCTTCGATTACGACATCACCCAGCACAACTTCACTCACAATTACGCCTCCCTCGAACGCGACCTGAAGATGCTGCACGGCGAGGGAGGAAGTTCGATTTATGATGCGATCTACTTTGCCTCTCGCGCCCTCCAGAATCGCGAGGGGCGAAAGGTCATCATCATCGTTACCGACGGGGGCGACACGACCAGTGCCCGGGACTCCAAAGCCGCCCTTAAGGAAGCGCAATTATCTGATGCCGTTATCTATGCGGTCGTGGTCATGCCGATCACGAACGATGCCGGGCGCAACATTGGCGGCGAAAACATCCTGACCTACATGGCGCAGAGAACCGGGGGTAAAACCTTCCCGCAGACCTCCGGCACGCAACTCGACAAGACGTTCGCCGACATCATCGCCGAATTGCGGACCCAGTATCTTTTGGGTTTCTATCCGCATAACGTGCCCCTCTCCAAGGACCCGTACCATAAACTGGAAGTACACATGAAGGCGCCGGATTTGCAGGTCTCGACGCGCAGCGGCTATTATGGAGAAGCGGAGGGCGCTTCCGGCGCCCCTGGCGGCCGGATTTCCGTAACTCCCGATCGAGATCGAAAGAAAGAGCCAATCAAGAAGTGACAACCTCGCATCCAGGCGGTAAATCGGGTCGTGCTCCCGAACAGACGTTCGAAGAGGCGCGGTATCTCCGCCAACTGATCGAAAGCGCCACACCCATCCGGGTGAAGATGTCTGACGGGGAAGAAGTGGTGGGTGTGATCGAGTATTACGATCAATCCTTTATCCGGCTGACGCGCACCGGTCAACCGAATCTGTTTATCTTCAAGCAGGACATCAAGTACATCCAGGAAGAGAGGTAGCTCCAACCGCCCCGGATGCACTATCTGGAAACGGCCGTAGAGATCGCGCGCGAGGCCGGCGCGCTGCTGGTGAACTGCTACGAGCGACGTGTGCCTTTCGAACTGAAAGGTGAGTTCGACCTGGTCACCGAAGCCGACCGCGCTTCCGAAAAGCTCGTGGTCGAACGGCTCCGGTCCCATTTCCCCACCCATGCCATCGTGGCTGAAGAAGGCGGCGGGCACGAGAGTTCTTCCGGATTCACCTGGTACGTCGATCCCCTCGACGGCACTACCAACTTCGCGCACAGCTTTCCCATGTTCAATGTCACGCTGGGGCTCGAACATGCCGGCGAGATGATCGCGGGAGTGGTCTACGATCCCGTCCGGCAGGAGATGTTCACAGCGGAACGTGGAGCAGGCGCATACCTGAACAATCGCCGGATCCGCGTGTCCAATGTGAAAGGCCTTGCCGACAGCCTGGCTTCCACTGGTTTCCCGAGCCGCAAGCGCCACCACAACGTCAATATTCACTTCTATTACCAGTTGGCGATGGCTTCCCACGGAGTGCGTCGCACTGGATCCGCAGCCATCGATCTGGCGTATGTCGCGTGCGGACGGCTCGATTTCTTCTGGGAATTCGGTCTCAAACCCTGGGATATGGCGGCCGGCACCTTGCTGATCCAGGAAGCGGGCGGACGCATCTCCGATATGAAAGGCGCCCGTCATCACATCACCGGGTCCGATCATCTGCTTGCCGACAACGGACATCTGCATGATGAAGTAATCCAGATCTTCGACGAAGTTTTTGCGGGCCAATTTCGCGTGCCCATGCCCCCCATCGCCTGACGCGGCCGGTACACAGCCGACTGCCCGCCATTTGGCTTGGCTTAGCCTGTTTGGCGGGCCCGTTCCTTGCCAATCCCACGTCGGCCTTACTGTCCCCGGCAAACCGCATAGACCCCCGTCTCCGCGCTGCTCGAAAAGCTGCAAGTCTGGCCAGCGTCCGCGATCCGAAACGACCCGAAGAATCGCGGACTATCGAAGAGTCCCGTCATCATGTCGGGAGACTGGAAGAAGGCCTGATACACCCGCCGCCCCACGATCACCAGAATCACTTCAGTCACCTTGCCCTGGAAGTTCGCCTTCATCCACTTGCCGCGATACCCGCCGACAATCAGATCCTTGTCACGGAGCATCGGCTGGCCCCCGGAGAAATAGTCGCGAACTCCTTGCAGATACCCCACGTCGTTGATGTTCCGGTCGAATTCCATATAGCTCACCAGCATTTGCTCCGTTCCCTTGTTGTAGCGGAAGACGTGAGCCATCGCCGCCGCGTCGCCATACTCGCGCCGCGTGGTAGAAGCTTCCGGAGTGCCTGGCATCTCGACGGCGATTCCGCCCTCATTGAAGCGAATCCAATTCGAGTTATGGCCCGGGAACAGGCGGTTGGTGGTGGACTGGGCCAGAAGCGAAGTGGCCATGACGATCAGTGTGAAGCAGGTTCTCATTTTCAAAATCTCCTCGCGTGGAAATACGCCAGGGCCTGCCAAAAGGGGTAATGCCGGGGCGCACGCCTCGCACGATATACTTGCTGGAGAGGCTTACACTCATTTCATGAAGCGCGCATTCACATCGATATTTGTCATCGCCGCCGCGGCATCTCTGCTCCTCGCCCAGGCGCCTAAGAAATTTGCCCGGGCCACGGACAATGCCCGCGTCGTTCCCAATGAGTTTTCGACTAAGATCAACGGCAAGAACATCATCATCAGCTACTCGGCGCCTTCCATGCGGGGCCGTAAGATCTTCGGCGATGGCGGCATTCTCGCCAAGGGCGGAGGCGGGTTCACCGGCGATGGAACTATCTGGCGCGCGGGCGCCGACGAGGCCACCTGCATCCACACCGATGCCCCGCTGGATATCAATGGACTAGCCGTTCCCGCGGGAGACTACTCCCTGTGGGTCGACATCGATAGCGGCAAGTGGCAGCTCATCGTGAACAAGCAGTCCGGCCAATTCGGTACCGATTACAATCCGGCCCAGGACTTGGGACGCGTTGCGATGACCATGGGCAAGACCCCCGCCACCGTGGAACAGTTTAAGATTTCGCTCACTCCCGCCGGCGGCAATCGCGGGCGCCTGGCCCTGGAGTGGGAGAACACGATGGCGTCGGTGAACATCACCGTGAAATGACAGCTGAGGCGGGCCCCGAATCTCTTTCGTGTGGCGAGTGCCGGCGCGCATACGGTCCGGAAGACCTGGCACATTTCGGAGTGGTCCTCATCTGCGCCGAATGCAAGGATCGCTATGTGCAGAAACTCCGCGAGGGCGTACCGGTGGCGCCCCTGGGCATCTACGCCACCTTCTGGAGCCGCGCGGTCGCCTGGCTGATCGATGCGATCGTCCTGATGGTGGTCGGCAGCATCATTCAATTCGCCTTGCTCGGGACCTTCGCGATGCGGCAACCCCAGGCGGGCATGACTCCCGATGCGCTGGGGTCCATGCTCGGAGTGCTCGGACTGGTTTTCATTCTCGATACGGTGGTGGGCTGCAGCTATGAAGCCATCTTCGTCAGCAGTGCCCTGTGCGCCACTCCCGGCAAACTGGCGCTCGAGATCAAGGTGGTTCGCCCCAACGGCGGCCGGGTGGGTTTGGGAAGAGCGGTGGCGCGCTACTTCGGCAAGCGTTTGAACACGCTCACGGCAGGTATCGGCTACATCCTCGCGGCATTCGACAATGAAAAGCGCGGCCTGCACGATATTCTCTGCGACACGCGCGTGATCCGCCGCCAGATCTGATACTCGATCATGCCCGTACCTTGCGCCCGTTGCCGTACGCCGCTGCCCAAGTGGGAACTCGCCGCTCCTGAGGGCGCGGTGTGTACCGTCTGCGGATCTGCAAATGTGGTGAAGGTCTTCCCCGCGGTTTTTGCCCCTGCTCGCACCTTTCCGGTAGAAGTCGCTCTCGAAGGCGAGGCGGCGTGTTTCGACCATGCCACGCGGCGCGCAGTGGCTGCCTGTCAGCAATGCGGACGCTACGTCTGCCGGCTCTGTGCCGTGGAGTTCGGAGCAGCCACGTTGTGCCCCTCTTGCGTGGCTTCAGGGGCGGGACAGGCACGCCTGGCGAATCCTGAGACCTCGCGCAGTCTCTTCGATTCCATGGCGCTTATCCTGCCACTGGCATCGTTGCTGGTCTATCCCTTTACGTTGGTCGCCGCTCCCGCCAGCCTGGTGCTTTCGGTGATGAAGTGGAAAGAGCCGCTCAGTCTGGTGCGGCATAGCCGCTGGCGATTCGTCGCGGCCATTGTGATTTCGCTCGCGGAGATCGTAGGCTGGACCATGCTGGTCGCCTACTTTGTCTCGGGCCGTTTCCGGGGAGCCAGCTGAGCATGGAGCCGGGGAGCGAACAGTACCGTAAATTGCCGGGCCACCGTCGTGGAATTCTCCGTGGAGCCAGCCTCTGGCTTGGCTCGGATCATTTCCTGTCGGTCAAATCTCTTCGATTTCGGGAGGAGTACAAGCGCTTCTACCTGCGCGATGTGCAGGCCATCGTCGTGGCGCAGGTCCCCCGCTTCCACATCTCCACGCGCTCCATCGTCATCGCGTGCCTTTGGGTGGCGGTGTTCCTGAGCACCAGAACACTGCGTCCGTGGGTTGTTCCTGCGATGTGGAGTGCGGCGGTCTGTCTCGTCTTCGCTTGGGCGTACATCTCTACTAAGAGTAGTTGCCGCTGTCGGATCTTTACCGCGGTCAGTTCGGAGGAATTGCCTTCGGTCTATCGCACCTGGACAGCAAAGAAGTTTCTGGAGGAACTCGAGCCAAGGATCCAGGCAGTGCAGGGCGTCCTGGAAGGCGGTTGGGCGGAGGCGGTCGAGAGCCGCGAGGTCGGACCGCCGGGCACCATGCGTCCGATTCCCTCGGACAACGTTGTCATTGTGCCTGGTGGCACGGGTGTGCCGCCGCCACCGAGGCCCGTGATCCCGAACCGCACCTGGGTCTCGGACATCTTCATCGCCAGCCTGTTTGCAGACGCAGGTTTGAACCTCGCCACGCTGCATGCTTACACGAACACGGTGCAATGGGTCTGGTATTTCCTGGCGTTTCTGCAAGTCGCTGGAGCGGTGGCGATCTTTGTGCAACACTATCGCGGCGCGGTGAAATCGAGTATGCAGAAACTGGCAATCGCGACCCTGGTGGCCATGGGCCTGTCCTATTATTTCCGGCAGGTGCTGGAAGGAATCTCGGGCGCCACACGTTCGATGATTCCGAACTCGACGACGCTGGCCGGAACGCCCGGCTACATGCTGGTCCGCGAGGTGGATGCCGCGGTATCGTTGGGGCTGGCGATTGCCGGTGTGGTTTTCGCTTTCTCGCGCCGCGAGACTTGGGGGAGGAGCTGAACGTCGATGCCTTCGGCGATCCACCAACGCTGCTGGAATCACGAAGCCCGCGAAGCCGTCTGCCGTTGTCCGGAGTGCCAACGCAGCTACTGCCGCGAATGCGTGACCGAGCACTCCGGCCGACTCTTGTGCGCCTCCTGTCTGAAAGCCCAATCGCAAACCTCGCGCAAGCGTAGTGGACGACTGCGGCGGATGTTACCAGCCGGAATGCTGGTGGCCGGAATTCTTCTCGCATGGCTGGTGTTTTTCGGCGCCGGCGCGGTCTTCAACCTGTTCGCCTCGCGCATGGAGCAAACGTCGTGGCAGGACCGCTAACCCGAGAGGGCACTATTCCCACGCTCGAGGCCGCGGTGCGCCTGCTGCGGCAAGCGCCCCTGTCCACCTTGGTCTGTCATTGGGCCGGAAGTGTGCCGTTCGCGCTGGTTGTCCTCTGGTTCTGGAACGATCTGACCAACCCGCGGACGCTCGATTTGACTGGTGTATTGGAGTCCTTCGTCCTCGCTCTGCTTCTCGTATGGATGAACTGCTGGCGGGCCGTATTCGCCGGTCGTCTGCGGCGGCAACTAGCGGGTGGTGACGCCGATCCCGCTCCCTGGACCAGGCGCCGCGTCTGGTGTCTGGCATCCACGCAAGCCTTCTTCGGCGCTACCAAACTGATCGCGATGCCGCTGGCTTGGATCACCATGTTTCCTCTGGCCTCCGCGGTCGCGTTCTATCGCAACCTCGCGGTCCTCGGCGACCGCGAAGACCTGGACCCGCTGGAACTCATGGCGAAGGCTCGCAAGCTGGCAGGCGTCCAATCGTCGCAGAGTTGGGGGCTGCTCGCGCCGCTTTTGTTCCTCTATCTGATCACGTTCTTCAATCTCGGAATCGTTCTGGCCATACTGCCGCAGATCGTTCGCATGCTTACCGGCTACGAGTCGGGCTTCAGCCGCAGCGGCCTGTATTTCGCCTTCAACGCCTTGTTTTTCCTGCTGGTGTTCGCGGTATCCTGGATCGCATTCGATCCGTTTGTTCAGGCGGTGTATTGCGTGCGCTGCTTCCAGGGGGAGTCGTTGGAGACGGGGGAGGATCTGCGGGCCGGTCTGCGGCGCATTCGCGGCGGTGTGCAAGCGGCCTGCGTGGCGCTGCTGCTGCTCGTATTCGCGGGACGCTCCGTCGCGGCGGTTCCGCCCGGCGAACTGCAGAAGTCCGTCGAACAGACCATGCGCTCGCACGAATATGATTGGCGATTGCCACCCGCGGCATCGTCGTCCCAAACCTCGTGGTTCATTCGCCTCGCCGACCGTCTTGTGGCGGGACTGCGGGTAGTTTCCCGCGCCGTCAACAACGCACTGGAACGGCTAATTCGCTGGCTCCGGGCCGAACCGTCTCCACCGCCCGAAGGTGGCGCGGCCCCTGCGAAGGGATTGCATTGGAGTCTGTACGTGGTGTCGGGGGCAGTCGCGCTCCTCGCCGTGGCGATCCTGTGGCGCCAATGGCAAACGCGTGTCCGCAAGAGCGCGGCGGTGCCGGTAAGTTCTCCAGGGGTGATTCGACTCGACGCTGAAGATCTCACGCCGGACCGGCTCCCCGAAGAGCGCTGGCTTGAACTGGCCGGCGAGTGTTTGCGGGATGAGAACTTTCGTCTGGCTCTACGGGCTCTCTACCTGGCCAATCTGGCGTGGCTGGGACGCTCCGAGTGGTTGACCATCGATGCCGGAAAAACGAATCGCGAGTACGATCTGGAATTGAAGCGTCGGGGCCGCGCGTTTCCCGAGGCGCGCGATCTCTTTGCCGGCAACATCGCCGCGTTTGAGCGCACCTGGTACGGCCTGCATGAAGTAGGACGAGAAGATGTGGAGCAGTTCCGCGCCCGCATCGGCCGGATGAAATCGATTCTTCCCGCGCCCCAAGGAGCCCCCGCATGAGTTGCTGTTGCGTGTGCCTTTGTGTCCCCGTGGAGCCGAGAGTTTTCCCGGGCAGCCGTGGCGCAAACACTCCTGTTTGCCGCCTCGACACGCATGTCGAGACTTTCCGCGAGTCCACTGAGCCTGACAGACAGAGAAACGCTCAGACGAAAGTCTCCTCGCGCCAGATTTGGTGGACACACGAAAAGCGTCGAGAGGAGTCTCGACGCGGGCAAACAGGAGTGTTTGCGCCACATCCAACCCCCGCCTTTAAGGGCTTTCGGTGATGCCTACCAGAATCTCTCCCGTCGCCGTGCTCGTGATCCTGTTGACAGGCTTCGCTGTCGGCGTCATGTACCTCTTCGGCATCCAATTCGCGGCAGGCGACGTCTACCCCGAATATTCGAGCCTGCGCACCGATCAGATGGGCACCAAGCTCCTCTACGACAGCCTCGCGCGTCTCCCGCGAGTCACCGTGGCCCGCAATTATCTGCCGCTCGATGTGCTCGGCGAGAACGGCACGATTCTCCTGCTCGGCATCAATCCGGGTTCGCTCGGCGAAGATGAAGATCAACTGCAACGCTACGAGAAACTGGCCCGCGAAGGATCTCGCCTCGTCCTGGGCATGTCGGCCCCCAGCGACTTCACCGACCTGATGGCGTTGGGGCTCGGCCGCGCCTGGCACGTGCGGCTCGGCGCCGATTCCAATCACCAGCATGTCCACCGCTTATACTTCACCGAGGCCGTCGATTGGAATGTGCTCGACCGCGTGGGTCCCAAGCTGCTCGCCATTGAACGCGATTTCGGAAAGGGCAGCATTGTCCTGTTTGCTGAAAGCGACGATTTCACCAACGGATCGTCGGTCGCCGAAGACCGGCTGGAAATGGTCTCGATGGCGATCGGCTCCAACTCGCACGTAGTGTTTGACGAGCAGCATCTGGGCATTGCATCGACCGGAAGTTTCGTCGGCTTGGCGCGCCGTTTCCGCCTGACCGGGCTCGCGCTCGGACTCGCCATCTGCGCGGCGTTGTTCCTCTGGCGAAGCGCCTCCGGCTTCCCGAGAGTGGCGGCCTCGCGCGACGTGCCGCTCTCCGGACGGACGTCACTCGCCGGGTTGCTGACACTTTTGCGCCGGCATATTCCCCCCGGCGAACTCGCCGCCACGTGCTGGCGGGAGTGGCTGAGCACTAATCGGCGCACGGCGCCGCCCGCCAAGCTCGAACAAGCCGAAGCCATCGTCCGAAACAAAGCGGGCCGGCCTCTGGAGGTCGCGCGCGAACTCCACGATCTGTTACACGGAGCTCATTCTTGAATCTCGATCAATTCCAGTCCACCATTCACACCGTGACCGAGGGAATCCGCAAGGTGATCATCGGGCAAGAGGATGCCATCCGTTATTCGCTGGTGGTCGTTTTGTGCAATCAGCACGCGCTCATCGAGGGCGTGCCGGGGCTTGCCAAGACGCTGCTCGCGCGCACCCTGGCCGCTGTGCTGGGATCCGAGTTCAAGCGCATTCAGTTCACCCCTGACCTGATGCCCGCCGATATCACCGGCAACAACGTCTTCAATCTCCAGCGCAACGAGTTCTCGCTGCTGAAGGGTCCGCTGTTCACCACCTTTCTACTGGCCGATGAGATCAATCGCGCGCCGGCCAAGACGCAATCGGCGCTGCTCGAAGCCATGCAGGAGCGCACCGTGACCATCGACCGCGAGAGCTATCGCCTCTCGCCGAATTTCACCGTCTTCGCCACGCAGAATCCCATCGAATCCGAAGGCACTTACCCGCTGCCCGAAGCACAGAAGGACCGCTTCATGCTCAAAATCTCGATGGCTTGGCCCGAGAGCGCGGAGGAACTGGCGCTTGCCCATCGCAGTCTGAATGAGCAGGCCCCGGAGGCCGTACTCCAGCGCGGCGAGGTGACGCAATGCGTGACGGAGCCGGACCTGAACGGTCTGCGGGACGCTCTCGGACTGATCCGCGTCACCGATGCCCTGGTGGAGTACGTGGTGCAAGTGGTGCGCCGCACGCGGACCGATGAGAACATCCTGGTGGGCGCCGGCCCTCGGGCGACGCAGTCGTTGCTGCGTGCGGCGCGTGCCTGGGCGGCGATCGCCGGGCGCGATTTCGTGAGTCCCGATGATGTCCGCGCGGTCTCGTTGCCGGTGCTGGAGCATCGTCTGCTGTTGCGTCCCGAGTCGGAACTGGAAGGCGTGCGCGCCGCGGAAGTACTCGATAGGATTTTGCATGAAATACCGGTGCCCAGATAAACGATTGTCCGCACAGGCCGCGTTGAACCAGGATACGTGGCATTTCAGTTGCCTTCTGGGGAGGGTGTCCCCTCCCATCGGTCTGCCGCCCGCAATGTCTCATTTTGTCCGTGCCGCGACGTGGCGCAAACACTCCTGTTTGCCGCGTCGAGACTCCTCTCGACGCTTTTCGGGCCTCCACCAAGTCTGCCGTTGCGCAATCCTCTTCCATGCGAGCCCAGCTAAATTCGAGGCCGCCCTCAGATGATCGTCCCCTCCCAACGCCTCCTCCTGCTCGCCGCAATCGTCGCGCTCCCTGCCACCACCATCGCTGGCTTGTACCCCGCGCTCGCACCCGCCTCCTACCTCGTTCTCGCCATCCTTGCGATCCTCGCCGCCATCGACGCTTTCCTCGGTACTGGGCGCATCCACCAGATCGAACTGCGCACGCCGCCCTTCCTCCGCTACACCAAAAATGTCCCCGCCGTTCTTCCCGTCACTATCGAAAATCGCTCGCCGCATGACTTGCCGATGCGCCTGGGAGCTGTCATGCCTCCCGGCGTCGAGTCCGAGAAGATCGTTGAGGACGCCACCTCCGCTCCCGGCCTCTCACTATTGAACTGGCCTTGTACCGGGCGCGTACGCGGCGATCAGGTGTTGCGCGAACTCCATCTCGAGACGCCGTCACCTCTGGGACTCTGGCAGGTCCGCGAACCCCGCGCCGTGCAGTTCACCTTCCGTGTCTATCCGAACCTGCGCGATCGTGCTACGGCCGCGCTCTTCCACAAGACTGCCGATGCCGGCCTCCGCCTTCGCCGCCAGATCGGCAAGGGGCGCGAATTCGACAATCTGCGGCAATATATGCCGGGGGACAGCTTCGAAGACATTCATTGGAAGGCCACTGCCCGGCGCGGCTTCCCGGTCGTCAAGCTCTACCGCGTGGAGCACGCGCAGGAAGTATATGCGGTCCTGGATTCGTCGCGCTTGTCCGCGCGCGAAGGAATTCTCGAAAGCTACGTCGATGCCGCTCTGCATTTGGCCCTCGTGGCCGAGCGGCAGGGCGACCATTTCGGACTTGTGACCTTCAGCGATCGCACTCACCGCTTCGTTCGCGCGCGAGGCGGGATGGAGCATTTTCGCCTCTGCCGCGAGACCATCTACAACCTGCGGGCTGAGCGAGTCAGCCCCGACTTTCGCGAAGTCTTCACCAGCCTGCAATTGAATCTGCGGCGGCGCTCGCTAGTCGTCTTCTTTACCTCGCTCGACGACGCGCTCCTCGCAGAGACCTTCGAAAAGGAGGTTCCCCTGCTGGCGCGCCGCCATCTGGTGATGGTCAACGTGACGGCAAGCCCCGGCACCAAGCCGCTGTTTACCGGCGAGAAGCCCGCCAACGTCGAAGCTCTCTACGAGGGGCTCGCCGGCCAGATGCTCTGGAACCGCCTCCACACGCTCCGCATCGCACTCCAGAACCGCGGAGTCAAACTGACGGTGGTCTCCCCCGACCGTATCAAGGACCAGGTGACCGCACAATATCTGGATGTAAAGCGAAGGCAAGCGTTATGATCATCGATCTGCCGCGTTTCGTGAAGACCGAGAAGCCCTACTGGGACGAGTTGCAGGAGTTGCTTCACGAGATCGAGGCCGAATCGGAACGGCGCATGCCGCTGGCCGCGATCCAGCGCCTGCACTATCTCTACGAGCGCTGTTCGGCCGACCTCGCGCGTCTCAATACGTTTTCCACGGAGCCGCGTTTGCAGGCGTATCTGGAATCGCTCGTTTCGCGTGCGTACAGCGAGATTCATGAGACGCGGGCTCCCATGCGCCTCCGCTGGAAAAGCCTGCTGCTCAGCTTTCCGCGTGCCTTTCGCCGCCATTTGGGCGCCTTTCAACTCTCCCTCGCCGTCACTCTGGTGGGCTGCGCTTTCGGCTGGTTTGTGATGATGCAGGACCCTCAGTCGAAAGCCGTCCTCATGCCTTTCCGCCAGTTGATGGTGTCGCCCTCTGAGCGCGTGGCGAAGGAAGAAGCCGCCGGCCCCGACCGGCTCACCGGTGTGAAGGCCACCTTCTCCGCCGAACTGATGAGCAACAATATTCGCGTGACGATGCTCGCCATGGCGGCCGGCATTACCTGGGGCGTGGGAACATTGCTGGTACTTTTCTCCAACGGCGTGAGTTTGGGTGCCGTGATGCAGGACTACGTCGCCGGCGGCCAATCCACGTTCCTTGCGGCATGGCTGCTACCACATGGCTCCATCGAAATTCCCGCGATTCTGCTGGGCGGCCAGGCTGGATTCATTCTGGCCGGTGCGCTCATCGGGTGGGGCAGCCATCGTTCGCGAACCGAGCGATTCCGCCTGGTGGCCGGCGATCTGCTGACAATAGTCGCAGGCGCAGCTTGCATGCTGGTGTGGGCCGGAATCGTGGAGGCGTTCGTCTCGCAGTATCATCGTCCGGTGATTCCGTACGGGCTCAAGATCGGGTTCGGCATCTGCGAATTGATCGCGCTCTCGGCCTTCTTTGGTTGGGCCGGCAGGGAGTCGCAGTGAGTTCCAGCCGCAAGAATGCGCTGATGATCGAGACGCCGGAGGGCGTGGTGTTCTCGTACGAACTGGCGACGCCGGTCACGCGCGCGCTGGCGTGGGCGGTGGACGCGGCAGTCATCGGCGCCGTCAGCACCACTGCCGCGAAGTTGGCCCAGGCGTTCAGCATTTTGAGTCCGGATTGGGCCAAGGGTCTCGGCGTGATCCTGTATTTCGTAATCTCAACCGGATACGCGATGGTTTTCGAGTGGCGATGGCGTGGGCAGACTCTCGGCAAGCGCGTGATGGGGCTGCGCGTCATCGATGCCCAGGGTTTGCGCCTGCAATTCTCGCAAATCGCGGTGCGCAATCTGCTGCGCCCGGTCGACACGCTGCCGCTGTTTTACCTGGTAGGGGGCATCACTAGTCTGCTGAACCGTCACGGCCAGCGGCTCGGCGATCTGGCTGCGAATACCGTAGTGGCGCACCAGACCAGCCGCCTGCAGCCTGACCTGGACCAAATTGCGCCGGCGCGCTACAACTCACTGCTCGCCTACCCGCAGCTCGCGGCGCGCTTGCGGAGCCTCGCCAGTCCGGAAGCGGTAGGCATCGCGGTGCGGGCCCTTACGCAGCGTGACGGCTACGATCCCCCGGCCCGGGTGGAGCTCTTCCGCGATCTCGGCGCTTATTTCCGCTCTCTGGTCCGCTTTCCCGATGTGGCCGTCGAGGGTTTGACCGATGAGCAATACGTCCGCAGCGCCCTGCGCGTAATCTACGGCGGCAGCGGTGGCGCAAACACTCCTGTTTGCCGCGTCGAGACTCCTCTCGACGCTTTTCGGGCGTCTACCGAGTCCCGACCTGCGCAGTAATTAGGCCTCCGCGTCAGCGCCTCCCAAATTCATGTACACGCCGACTATGCGGCTGGCTGATCGCAATAACTTCGCTCCCTGACGGTCGCGGCTCGCAGCACGTCGCGCAAATTCGCGAATTTCGTGTCGAGCCGCGCGCGTAAAGCGAGCACCCTCTTCTCTCTCAGCGCCTGGGATAGAATTAGACTCACCACGATGTCCCTTCGCCATAGCAGAAGATCTTTCCTGCATCTCGCCGGAGCCGGACTCGGCGCGCTTGCCGCCCAAGGTCCCGAGACGGACCTCATCGTATTCAACGCTACGGTCTATACAGTCGATTCCAAAATGCCCAAGGCGGAGGCATTCGCCATCAAAGGCGGACGTTTCACTGCCGTCGGCACCACCGCCGACATCAAGGCGCTCGCCGGCAAAGGCACGCAGTCTATCGACGCACATGGCATGACCATCGTGCCGGGCTTCATCGATTGCCACAACCATGCGACTGGCACCACGCTGCTGTATGAGGTGCTGGTTGGAAACCCGTTTGAGGTGGAGTTCGTGACCATCTCCAGCATCGTGGAGAAGCTCCGTGCCAAAGCCCGCGAGACACCGCCTGGGACCTGGGTTGAAGGGTACTTCTTCGACGATACGAAGCTCAAGGACAATCGGCCGTTGAACGTCCACGACCTAGACCAGGTCTCGAAAGATCACCCGGTCGCCGTTCACCATCGCGGCGGCCACACTTCGTTCTACAACAGCAAAGCGCTGGAGATGGCGGGGATCAACAAGAACACGCCGAACCCGCCCGGAGGCACCTACGACCGCGACGCCAATGGCGAGTTGAACGGCCGCGTCACCGACCGCGCTACCGGCGCCGTCAATCGCGTGGGCAAGCGTCCCACCTTCACCGACGAGCAGCGGTTGCAGCGCGACCGCGACGGTCTGGCCCACATCTCGAAACAGTTCGTGCGTTACGGCGTGACCAGCGTCCACCACGAAGGCGGCAACCTGGCCGCGCTGCAAGACGTGAGGGCGCGCGGCGACCTCCTGCACCGCGTCAGTTACGAAGCCAACGGACGGGTGCTTGATTCGATGATCAGCGGCGGCATCAAGACCGGTTTCGGCGACGAGTGGATCCGCCTGGGCGCGACCTCCGAGCACACCGTAGACGGGTCATTTTCGGAGCGGACCATGGCGCTCGATATCCCGTACCCCGGGATCTCGCCCCCGTACAAAGGCAACCTCACCGAATCGCAGGACGATCTGAATGCCTGGATCGAGCGCGTGCATCGCGCGGGGATTCAAGTCAACTGTCACGCCAACGGAGATATCGCCATCGGGATGGTAATGACCGCCGTGGAACGCGCACAGCGCATCTTTCCGCGCGCCGATGCGCGTCCCAAGATCACACACTGCACGCTGATCAACGACGATCTGGTGCGGCGCATCAAGGCGGCAGGTGCGGTACCGGCGGCGTTTACTTCCTACGCCTACTACAACTCCGATAAATTCGTCTTCTACGGCGAAGAAATGATGAAGCGCTGCATGGCATTCCGCACCTTCCTCGACGCAGGCGTTCCCATTGCCGCGGGTTCCGACTTTAGCCCTGGCCCGTTCGACCCTCGCATGGCCATCCAAGGGATGGTCACGCGGACCGGTTGGGACGGAAAGACCTGGGGAGCGAACCAGCGGATCACGGTGGAAGAAGCGCTCCGCGTGAACACCATCAATGGGGCCTACAACTCGCATGAGGAAGCCATCAAGGGCTCCATTACGGCGGGCAAACTGGCGGATTTCGTGGTGCTCGCGGAAGATCTGTTCCGGATCGAGCCCGGAAAGATTAAAGACATTCCGATCGTGCGCACCGTGGTCGGCGGCGCGACCGTCTACCAGGCGTGAGCGCTATTTCGTTCGACGCCGCGCGGTGATCACCCCGGTATTCATCCCAATGGTATTCAGACCGCCGAAGAATCGTGCGTGCTCGATCTTCATGCAGCGGTCCATCACCACTTCTAACCCCGCACGCTGAGCCCGCTCCGCCGCTTCGTCGTGAATCACGCCAAGCTGCATCCAAATCACCTTGGCTCCGATCGCGATGGCCTCGTCGACAATGGCTGGAACGGCCGACGGCTCACGGAAAATGTCGACCACTTCCACGGCGCCAGGAATCGCCGTCAACGACGGGTACGACTTCTGCCCCAGGATTTCCGGCTCCCGCGGATTCACCGGGATCACCTCGTAGCCCTCCGACATCAGGTAAATCGCCGCGAAATGGCTCGGGCGGAAGGGATTCGACGAGAGACCGACCATCGCGATCCGCTGGTATTGCTCCAGAATGCGCAGGCGGTCGAACGAAGAGTTCGCGAATCGGCCCCGATTCACCGGCGAGTTGCCGCCGACTCCGTCGGCACTCAGGTCCACAAACGAAATGGCACAATGGGCGTTCATGCGCTCGCCCTCAACGCCTGATCCAGATCCCATAGGATGTCGTCAATCTCCTCGAGCCCGACTGAGAGGCGGATCAGATCGTCGCCGATGCCTCCCGCCAGTTTCTCTTCGGTGCTCAACTGCTGATGCGTGGTGGATGCCGGATGGATCACCAGGCTCTTGGCATCCCCTACATTGGCAAGATGCGAAAACACCTGCAACGATTCGATGAATCGGCGGCCGGCTTCCAGTCCGCCGTGGATGCCGAAAGTCAGCATGCCTCCGCAGCCTCTCGGCAGATAGCGCTCAGCGAGCGCGCGGTAGGGGCTCGAAGGCAGTCCCGGATATTGCACCCACGCCACGCGTTCGTGCGCCTCCAAAAACTTCGCTACCGCCATGGCATTGGAAGAATGGCACTCCATGCGCAACTTGAGCGTCTCCAGTCCTTGTAAGAAGAGGAACGAATTGAAAGGACTCAGCGCCGGCCCCAAGTCTCGCAGCCCCTCCACACGTGCCTTCATGATGTAAGCGAAATCTCCAAAGGTCTCGTAGAATCGGATACCGTGATATCCCTTGCTAGGCTCGAGCAATTGCGGGAATCGCCCGCGATCCCAGGGAAAGCGGCCGCTATCCACAATCACCCCGCCGATCGACGTGCCATGCCCGCCAATGAACTTCGTGGCCGAGTGTACGACGATATCAGCTCCATGTTCTACAGGGCGGCAAAGGTACGGCGACGCGAAAGTGTTGTCGATCATCAGCGGCAGATTGTGGTCGTGCGCAACAGCGGCTACCGCGGCGATGTCGAGCACATTCATCCGGGGGTTGCCGATCGTCTCCCCATAGAGCACGCGCGTGCGCGGCGTGATGGCGCGGCGGAAGTTCTCGGGATCGTCCGGGTCGACGAATGTAGTCTGAATGTCGAAGCGGCGCAGCGCTACATCGAATTGCGTGTACGTCCCGCCGTAAAGTGTCTTGGCCGCCACAATCTCATCGCCCGCCTGCAGCAGGCTGGTGATGGCGATGAACTGCGCAGCCTGCCCGCTGCCCACGGCCAATGCGCCCACACCGCGTTCGAGCGCCGCCATGCGCTCCTCGAACACCGCCGTCGTGGGATTCATGATGCGCGTGTAGATGTTGCCGAAGCGCTGCAGGTTGAAAAGCGCAGCCGCATGCGCGGTGTCTTCGAAAACGTAGGACGTGGTCTGGTAGATGGGAACGGCACGGGATCCGGTCTCGGCATCAGGCCTTTGCCCGGCATGCAGGGCGCGGGTGGCGAAGCCGAAAGTCCGGTCGGGTGTGGAGGCCATCTTTTCAAGTTAGCAGGTGACCCGCTGTTAGAATAGTGAACGAATGGGACGGCCGTTCGGGTTTCGCATGCTGCTCGCCGTGTCGGGTGCACTGGCGGTGCTGCTGGCGACGCTCGCAATCCTGCAATACCGCTGGTCGGCGCGCGTCGCGGCGGCGGACGCGCAGCGCGAGAGAGAATACCTGAATTCGGCGGCTGCGCTGTTTGCGACCCAGTTCAATGACATGGCGGGCCAGACCGCCGAATTCCTGCAGACCGAGGCCTGGAATGCTTTGCAGTCCGGCAAACCGCTCACGGCCGTTCCGAAGCTCATTGGGGAAATCTACGCTCTCGATCTTCCGGAAAAAGGCCAGTCGAAAGCACACCACCTGAATGGCGCCGGGGTTTTTGAACCATCGTCCACTCCGTCGTGGATCGATTTTCCGCGCTGCGTCGCCCACGCGATTCAAGAGCCTCCCGCATTGGTGGTGCCGGTCTACAATGTGGCCGAGGCAGAGAATTTGGGCGGCGGTGGACTCCGCATCGTGAAGGCTGCGGCGCGTGTGCCCCAAGGGTGTATGGTGGCGCGAATCGACCTGAACTCGCTTCGCGATACCGTGATTCCGCAATTGGTCCGGCAAAGCTTCGGAGACACCGCCACGCACGATTATGATTTCGAAGTCGTCTCGCGTGCTCGGCCCGATTCTCCGCTCTACGGAAATCCCGTGCATGCCGATCTGCAAAAACCATTTTTCTCGATCTCGCCCGCCCATCTGGCGTTGGCGCACCGGCCGCCCTCTCCTGTGCCGGGACAGGTTGGGATCATCGTGCAGAGTGTCGAGACTATTGTCACCAAGGGATCGCCGGGTCTCGCGAATTTGTACGGCTCCGGCATCTGGGAACTGGAGGTCGCGCACAAGGGCCTGCCGCTGGCCGCGTCCTTCGAGCGTACCCGCCAGCGCAACCTGTTGATCAGCATAGGCGTGGAGATCCTGTTGCTGGCCGCCATCGCTTTTCTGGTGATTGGGGCGCGCCGCATGCAGCATCTGGCAAATCAGAAGATGCAGTTTGTGGCCGGGGTATCGCATGAGTTGCGAACGCCTGTATCCGCCATCAGCATGCTCTCGCGCAATCAGGCGGACGGTTTGGTGTCGGGCCCCGAAAAGGTCAAGCAGTACGGAGAGTTGATCCACCAGCAGAGCCGCCGGTTGAACGAGATGGTGGAGCAGACCTTACAATACGCGGGCATTCACTCCGGTCTGCGGAAGCCGGCCAGAGACACGATCGACCTGGAAGGGCTGATCCGCGAAGCGCTCGACGCCCGCCGTGCAGAATTGGAACGCGACGGATTCGAACTTGAGGTCGCGGTGGCTCCGGAGTTGCCGCCGGTCACTGGAGACCCGAATCTGCTGCGCACCGCCTTCGACAATCTGTTGAGCAATGCTCTGAAATATGCGCAGGGTGGGCACTGGATCCGCGTGAGCGTTACGCATTCCGCGCAAGAGGTGCAGATCAGCGTTGTGGATCGCGGAGACGGCATCGACCCCGCCGATCAGGCCGAGATCTTCGAGCCATTCTGCCGCGGCCGGGCCGCCATTGCGGCGCAGATACCAGGGTCGGGCTTGGGGTTGAGTCTGGTACGCAGTGTTGCCGAGGCGCATCGCGGCACGGTGACTTTGGAAAGCGCGCCCGGCCGCGGAAGCACGTTCACCTTGCATCTACCGGTATGAGTCGAATCCTGTTCGTGGAGGATGAGGCCGCTTTCGCCGTCGGCGTAATCGACCGGCTGGAGTCGGAAGGCTATACGGTGGATTGGGCCCAAACCGGAACGGCGGGATACGCCGCCGCCGCCGCGAATCCGTTCGACCTGATTGTGCTCGATATCATGCTGCCGGAGAAGAGTGGATTCGACGTGTGCCGCGATCTTCGTCGCGCCGGCGTCAACGTGCCGGTGCTGATGTTGACGGCGCGAGGCGAAGTGGTGGACCGCGTGGTGGGTCTGAAACTGGGCGCCGACGATTACGTGCAGAAGAACGTGGAGCCTGTGGAGTTGATGGCCAGAATCGAGGCCCTGTTGCGGCGCTCGGGAGGCGGGGCCGCACCGCTGGCGGGAAATATCGAATTCGGCGATGTGCGAGTGGATCTGCGCCGTCACGAAGTCATGCGATCGGGCCAGCGATTGCCGCTCTCTCCGGTAGAATTCCGGCTTCTGGAATACCTGCTCGACCGGCGTGGCACCGTGGTTCCGCGCGAGGAGTTGCTCGAGAACGTCTGGGGATTGCACGGGGACACACTCAGCCGCACCGTGGATGTTCACATCGCCGGCCTGAGGAAGAAGATTGAGGACGACTCCCGCTATCCCCGTTTTCTGCTCACGGTAAAAGGCGCTGGTTACAAGTTGTCGTGAACGGCCTTTACATTCCTAACATAGATTTTGCGCGCCGAACATCCGCGGAGGCCCATGCTGGAAACATGAAATGGATTGTGGGTGTTTCGTTGCTTACGGCCGGACTGGCGTTTAGCCAGCAGCCTCCGAAGTTAGCGTTTGAAGTAGCGTCAATCAAACCCGCCGATCCTTCCACGGATGGCCGGATCATGACGCGCATGGGCGCCGATGCGGGGATGTTGCGGTACTCCAACGTGTCGCTCAAAGATTGTATCCGCGTTGCATACACGATTAAGGACTTCCAGATTGAGGGTCCGGATTGGATCGGAAACACGCGGTTTGACATAGTGGCTAAGCTTCCGGAAGGATCGTCGACCGATCAGATTCCGGAGATGCTCCAGTCTCTGCTGGCCGATCGCTTCAAACTCACGTATCATCGCGACACCAAGGAGCATGCGATCTACGCGTTGGTGGCGGAGAAAGGCGGACCGAAGCTGAAACCAGCGGATACCGGCTCGATGGTTCCCGCAGCGCCGCAGGCTGGCAATCCTGGCCGGGGCGGAGTTCCGCGAGGCGGAATGATGATGATGATCGACAATGAGGGTGCGCACCTGAAAGCGCCAGCCACGACGCTGTCGAGGGTGGGCGAAATGCTCTCTCGATTCACCGATCGGCCAGTGGTGGATATGTCTGGCGTCCAAGGAGACTACGAGTTCGATCTGGTATTTGCGCCGGAGGCCGCGCACGGCGGCGTGGGTGGTGGGGGCCGCGGAACCGCGCCAGGACCGGGCGGCGATGGTGGCCCTGCTCCCATCGAGGGTGCTTCCGACAAAGCTGGGTCGATCTACGACTCCGTTAAAAAATACGGTCTGAAGCTGGAAGCCCGCAAGGCGCCGATGGAAATTCTGACCGTGGATCACCTGGAACAAAAGCCCACCGACAACTAACGGCTATCTTCTCAGTTCCTCTCCAACGTTGGGGCGCTGCGCAAGTGATGCGCAAGCGCCTCAACCTGTTTTGGTCTGCAAGCCGAAACCGGGTGCGGAAACCGGCGCTCTCCTGTTATATTTCTAGAGCCCCCATGCCGGATTCCAAAAGCCCCCTCGACAAACTGGATCGCCAGGAAATCTTGTGGCTGGCAGGGATCCTGAAAGACGCCTGCCGCGAGCGGTTGGAGAAGAATCTGGTCAGCCAGGAATTTGAGGATCGTCTGTACCAACGTGGTCCGGTGGAAGGTCGCCTGGATCCCCGTCCATTTCTAAAGATCTGGGAGCCGCGTTACCGTAAATTCCTAGAGGTGGCGACGGAACTGCACGCGATGCTCGAGGCGGAAGAAGCTCGCAAAGCCGCCGAATCGCTGCGCTCGCAGTTTCAGAAGACGGTTACGAAGCCCGCGGTCGTGCGGAAGCGCCAAAGCAGAAAGGCGCTTCGCACGCCAGACTCGCTTATTCGTGACGCAAGGTGATGGCCGGGTCGACGCGAACCGCGCGCCGGGCAGGGATCGCACAGCCGAGTGCGCCGGCGGTCACCAACGCCAACGCAACCATCACGTAGGTGGCCGGATCCGATGGCGAGACTCCGACCAGCAAATCGTTCAAGGCGCGTGTGACCGCCAGAGCGGCCAAGAGTCCGATCGCGAGGCCAATTGTCAGTTGACGCATTCCTTGGGTGAAGATCATGCGGAGAACGTCTCGTGCTTTCGCGCCCATTGCCAGGCGGACGCCAATCTCCTGCGTTCGCTGGCTCACGGAGTGTGCGATTACCGCATACAATCCCACCGAGGCCAAGAGAAACGCAATGCCTCCGAAGATCGCGAACATGCTTCCGAACACGCCCAGAATCCAACTGCGCATCTCGATCCGAGACTGCAGGGTCATCAGATCGCGGGCTGGAAGATCCTGATCGATTTCCTGAACGGCGCGACGGAACGAGTCTCCCAGGGTGGCCGGAGGAACATGAGTTCGTGCCGCGGCGAACATCTGGGTCCGAGGCTGCTGCCGGAAAGGCAGGTAAATCAAGGGATCGCGATGCACCATGTTGGCTTCGTTATTCTGCAGAATGTCAGGCGCCACACCTACTACGGTGAGCCACGGCTGAGGGGTCTTGGCCACCAGCCGCAAGCGCTTTCCGAGCGCATTCTGTTGCGGCCAGTAGCGGTTCGCGAAGGCCTGATTCACGATCACCGACGGCACGCCGGTGGAACCATCCGCATCGGTGAAGGTACGGCCGGCGATGAGTTGGACTTGCATGGCCCGGAAATACTCCGGGCTGATCAACAGTCCGCCCTTCGGACGTTGTTGCGGGTCAATCGGGGCAGTGGTTTCCGGTTCGGATGACAGATTCGACGACCCATCGCCGGGCATGTTGGACGCCAATGCCGCGACTTCGACGCCGGGTAGCTGTTCGAGCCGCGTTTTCAATTGCAGGTAGAAGGCCGCCTGCTGCTCGGGCCGCGAATACCGCACGTCCGGCAGGTCGACGCGCATCGTGAGGATGTTCGCTGTATTCACGCCCACCGGTGTCGCATACGCGTTTAGAAAGCTGCGCAACATCAAGCCCGCGCCCGTGAGCAGCACCACCGCGAGCGCCATTTCCGTGACCACCAGAACCCCTGAGAGGTAGCGGCCCTGACGCCCGCCCGACGATCCGCGGCCCCCCTCCTTCAGAGAAGAGCTCACGTCGAGCTTCGACAGGCGAAGGGCCGGGAGAAGTCCGAACAGAATGCCGGTGCCGATGGAAATCGCGGCCAGATAGAGCATCACGCGGTAATCGAGGGAGAAGTCGATCCACGCGGGCTTTCCAGTCGGAATCACCGCAAGATCGAAGGCCCGTGTTCCCCAGATGGCGAACAACCATCCCAACACACCACCCGCTGCTGACAACATTGTGCTCTCAATCAGCAGTTGCCGGATCACGCGCCAGCGGCTGGCGCCCAGTGCCGCGCGAATGGAGATTTCGCGTGCCCTCACCACGGCGCGCGCCAGCATCAGATTCGCGACGTTGGCACAGGCGATCAGCAGCACGAAACCCACCGCGGCCAGCATCAGCAGGAACACTGAGGCGATCTTGTTGCGAATCGCCATCTTGTTGTACGTCTGCACCAGAACACCGCGATTTTTGTTGGTGTCCGGATATTGATTTGCCAGGCGGCTGGCGATGGTCTCGGCTTCCGCACGCGCGTTCATGAGCGTCGCACCGGGAGCCAGGCGCCCGAACATCATTACGGACGCTTCTGCGCGATTCGGCTGGGCCGGCACCGGCAAGGGCATCCAGAGGTCGCTCTCCGTGGGAAAGCGGATACCGCGTGCCATCACGCCTACCACTACCGTGGGCACGGCATTCAGGCGAATGGTTCGACCGATGATCGAAAGGTCTTTCCCATAACGGCTCTCCCAAAGCCCGTACGTAAGTAACGCCACAGCTGGTGCCCCGGGCATCTCGTCCTCCGCCGTGAAATCGCGGCCAATGACAGGCTTCTGTCCGATCACGGAGAAGGTATTCGCGGTGATCTGCGCGCACACATAGTTCTGCGGAAGGCCAATGCCGTCGCTAATGTCGCCGGAGGTTTGCGAGCTTGCAGCTAGGCCATCGAACGACTTCATCTGCGCGCGAAAATCCTGAAAATCCGGATACGACATCGAGCGCGGTCCGCCCTTTGTTCGGTCAATGCTCGACACATAGAGGATGCGATCGCTATTCGCGAACGGCAGATTCTTGTAGAGCACGCCGTTCACGAGCGAGAACACGGTGGTATTAACGCCGATACCGAGCGCGAGCGCCGCGATTGCAACTGCCGAGAAGCTGGGGCTACGCCGCAAAGTGCGGAAACCGTAGCGCACATCCTGGAGGAAAAGCTCGATCCAACCGAGTGTCCACATATCGCGGCAGACCTCCTTGAGCCTGCTGTAATTGCCAAATTGTTTGCGCGCGTCAGGCCGCTCCGACGACAACATGTCGAGATGGAACTGAAGCTCGTCTTCGAGGTCGCGGTCCAGTTGCCGGCGGCGTGCCGCGCGCGTCAGACGAAGATACAGCCGGTTCGGCCACTGCATAGGAGTCGCTCCTCAGGCGGTCTGCATGACGCGCGCAATCGCTCCTGCCAGGCGCGTCCAATCTTCCGATTCTTTCACCAGTTGCTTGCGGCCGGCCGTCGTGAGGCTGTAGTATTTCGCCCGCCGGTTATTCTCCGAAACGCCCCATTCCGATGCGATCATGCCGTCAAGTTCCAGACGGTGCAGCGCCGGATAGAGCGAGCCTTCTTCTACACGCAGGATTTCATCGGAGACCTGTTGGATATGTTGCGCAATCCCGTATCCATGCTGCGCCTTGCGCGAGAGCGTCTTGAGGATGAGCATGTCGAGCGTGCCTTGCACCAGCTCGCCGTCGGTTCGATCTTTGGCCTTTCCCATAGATTCTTGATAGGTAGTATCGGTGAAGCGTAGCGGGCTTGTCAAGAGAATTCGGAAGGGGAGAATCCGGAGGAGCGACCTAGCTTTCGAGCTTGTACTTCGTCGCGGCCAGTCCGTACAGCCGCCGCCACAACAGGCGATTGACCGTGACTACCAGTGCGGCCATCACGATGGTTGCCCCCAACAGGACGGGAAAATTGCCGCTGTCGGTAGCGCGGCTGATCACCGCGCCCAAGCCCGTGGTGGTGTAGGTCTGTCCATGAAAGCGAAAGTACTCCGCCACGATGCTGGCGTTCCATGCGCCGCCGGACGCGGTCACGAATCCGGTGAGCAGATAGGGAAAGACGCCGGGCAGATACAAGCGACGCCATCGTTCGGACTTGGTGAGCCGATACACTTCACAAACTTCCTTGAGGTCCGTGGGAATGGAACTTGCACCCGCGATCACGTTGAATAGCACGTACCATTGCGTGCCCAGAAGCAGGAGGACGATCGAGCCCACACCCAAGCCTCCGCCGACGCGAATGAGAAACAGCAGCACAATGGGAAATAGGGCGGTCGCTGGTATGGACGCCGCGACCTGCGCGATGGGTTGGGCGATTGCCGACAAGCGGGGTCGCAGTCCGATGTAGACACCCACTGGTATCGTCCAAAGTCCGGCAAGCACCAAAGTGAATTCCACACGCAGGAAACTCGCCCCCGCTCCCGCGAAGATGCCGCGCAACTCCTCGCCGGAAATCGCGCCCAGCATCACCAGCATCTTGAAAATGGCGTAGAGCAGGCCGACGGAAGCGATCGCGCCCAGCGTCAACCCAATCCATTGGCGCAGTTTGTGTTTGCCGCCGACGGGGTGAGAGGACAGGTGCTTCCGGGCGCCGTACAATGTGAGGGCCTCGCGGGCCGGCCCCACGGTCTTCTGAAACGCCACCTGAATGGCCCGCGAACGCCGCAGGAGATTCAGAACGGGCGAGTGCGGCGTCTGCGACGCCTCCACCTGTTCCATCTTGAACTTCTCGCCCCACGCGATGATAGGGCGCCAGACGATCTGGTCCATCAGCACAATGACCAGGACCATGGCGAAGACGCCCCAAAGGATCGCGCCGGTGTCTCCGGCATTGGCGGCGGTCTGCAGATAGGAACCGAGCCCGGGCAGACGCAGATCGCGGTTGCCCAGCACGAACATTTCGCAGGCCATCAGGAAGAACCAGCCGCCCGCCACCGACATCATCGAATTCCACACCAGGCCGATCGCGGCGTAGGGCAGCTCCAGTTGAATGAAGCGCTGCCACCAGGTGAGCTGATAGATCTGTGCGGCCTCCTGTAACTCGCGCGGGATACTCTTCCACGCCGAGTACACGCTGAAGGTCATGTTCCAAACCTGCCCGGTGAAGATGAGCAGAATCGCGCCCATCTCCACGCCCAACTGGCGTGTGGGAAAGAGCGAAACCATCGCCACCATCACCGGGGGAAGGAAACTTAGCACGGGGATCGACTGCAGCGTGTCGAGCAGCGGAATCAGGATACGCTCCGCACGAGCGTTGTGCGCAGCGACATAGCCGTAAACGAGGGTCACAATCAGGCTCAGGAGGTAGGCGAGCATGATGCGGGCCAGCGAATACATCGCGTAAACAGGCAGCGCTCCGGGGTGAAGCTGGATTTCCGGCTGCGTATTCACCGGGCCGGTCCAATAGCGCGTCAGCGACAACACGCCGTAAAACAACGAGAGTCCCGCGAGGATGATCGGCAGATCGCGCAGCAGGGAAGAGACATTGCTCGGCAATAAGTTCCAATTGGAAAGATGCGGTAAGGGCTGGCGCGCCATCAGTGTTCCCGCGCCTCGTGGGCGATATCGAGAGCGTGAGGCTCGAACAATGAGATTTCATCGGATTCCGACTGATAGGAGAGGATGTCGCCGTAGCGGCCCCAGTTGAGCGCGGTTTCGATCTGGCGCTGCGTCTCGGGGTCGGAGAAATGCTCGTCGAGAACATCGCGAAAGAACTCGAGCGGCATCCGATGGTCACTCTTACTCTCGAGAGCTTTTCGCATCTGCTGCAGGAGCGTGATGTGGCTGAGTGCCGCGTCGCGAAACAGGTGCTTGCGCGCGACGATGTCAGCCTCGGCAAAGGCTTTTCCTTCCGGAGTAATCTCCACATCGCCCTTGTCCGCTTTCGCAAACCCCAGCAGAGTCACCGCTTCGAGAATCGGCAGCAGATCGTCTACCTCCATCTGCAATTCGTCGGCGACGTGATAGATATCGTCCTTCCCGCCGCGATCGTTCAGCAACTCGAGCAATCCGGCAGTCGATCCGCTGCGCGCATGCGGCAGCATCTGGTAGCGCGGTTTGACTTCGCGTCCCGCTGGAGACGGACCGGCTTCGAGCTCCGGCTGCGTCATCAGTTTATAGATGTAGTCGACGTAGAGGAGAAACTCGGCAGAATTGCGATCGCGCGGCTGCGTGAGCGGCACGCGGAAGTCGGCGCGGATCTTCGCCGGGTTGCGCCCCAGCACGATGATGCGATCGGCCAGCAGCACCGCTTCTTCGATATTGTGGGTCACCAGGAAGATGCTCTTGGTGGGCATTCGTTTGCCCTGCCATAGCTCCAGGAGCTCGTTGCGCAGATTCTCGGCCGTGAGCACATCCAATGCGGAGAACGGTTCGTCCATGAAGAGAATCTCGGGCTCCACGGCCAACGCGCGCGCGAACCCCACGCGCTGTTTCATGCCGCCCGAGAGCTCTTTCGGATACGCATTCTCAAAGCCGGTCAGACCTACCGTCGCGAGCGCCTGGATCGCGCGCTGGTGCCTCTCGGAATGTTCCTGTCCGCGTGCAAGCAATGGCACCTCGACGTTCTCGAGCACCGTGAGCCACGGAAACAATGCGAAGCTCTGAAACACGATGGCGACATTCGGAGTCGCCTCGTGGAAGGGCTTCCCGCGCCAGAGCACCTCGCCGGCAGTTGGCTGCGCGAGTCCCGACAGCATTCGCAAGAGAGTCGACTTTCCGGAGCCCGAAGGGCCGAGCAGCGCGAGAATCATTCCAGGATCGACGGACAAATCGGTGGGCGCGATGACCTGAATGGATGCGCCATCCGGACGTTGGAATCGCTTTTCCACCCGCCGCGCCTGAATGATCGGCTCTTCGGCGGGCGCGGCGGGAACCACCGGCGCGGGCGCCGGCACTTCCACCTCGGCAGCGATGGGCGCCGCGTGCAACTCGTCCATCAGATGTTGCCACGTCTCTTCAGGCAACTGCTCGATGAACTGAATCCGATCCGTAGGCTGCATGCGCTCGACGATTGCCGTCAGCTCTTCCACGGGGCGCGAATGCAGCAGAACATAGGCGTGATAGTAAGGAAAAGCGGCGACGAGTTGCGCGGCGAAATCGAGCGGGAGCCGGCGAAAGAGGATCTGCTGCTGGTCGAACGGCATCTCCTGAAATACATCTGCCGCCACGGCGGGATCCACTTTCTGCAACATGGCAATGGCTCGATCCCAATTGCCTTCAGAAAGGGCGGCGCGCAGCTTGTCGACCCTGGGCGGATTCATCCACCCTACTATACCGGGTCGGCGCGCGTTTCCATGATCACGAATTAATGACAACGTCTTCGGCATCAGTCGAGAAAACGAGTTGCGCCTACTTGATCGACTGTGATAATTTCAACTTCACCTTTGATTCGTCGCTAGAAGGAACGAACCACGTAGAGGAGAACTGGATGCTGCTTGCTCCGGTAGTCTGGGTACTGACGGTAGTCATCGCGTATTTTTTCTTTGCGAAGACGTGGTGGTTTCCTCCGCCCATTTCCGAGCACGGCATCGCCTACGATGCTCAGTTCATGCGGACCCTCATCGTAGTGGGTATCATTTTTGTGCTGGCGCAGTTCGCGCTCGGATACGTCATCGTGAAGTTCAGGAACGACGGAGGCCGAGCCGGATATTCTCACGGCAATAATAAGCTCGAAGCCCTCTGGACCAGTGCGACGGCCCTGCTGTTCATCGGTTTGGTGGTGATGGGCACGAAGATCTGGGCGGGCGTCCACTTCGACGAGGCTCCGGCGGATTCGATGGTAGTCGAAGTGACCGCGAAGCAGTTCGCCTGGTCTTTCCGTTACCCGGGAGCGGACAATAAATTCGGCCACACCGATCTGAAGTACGTCAACGACTCCGCAGGCAATCCTCTGGGCATCGACGACAAAGATCCCGCCGGGAAGGACGACATCGTCAGCGCCTCCCTGAAAGTTCCGGTGCACAAGCACGTCAACCTCCTGCTGCATTCGCGTGATGTGATCCACAACTTCTTTGTTCCGGAGTTGCGGTTGAAGCAGGATCTGGTGCCTGGCATGGAGATTCCCTTCCACTTCCAGGCCGACCAGATCGGCATATATGAGGTCCCGTGTTCCGAGTTGTGCGGACTGGGCCACTATCAGATGCGCACCACCATGCAAGTGATGAGCGAGTCCGATTTCGAGCAGTGGAAGCAGCAACAGGCCCAGAAATGATCTCAGTCCCGCAAGGGGTGAGCAGAGCCCCGCGCCCAGCCGGTTTGCCGGCACAATCCTTTGAGGTGAATTTATGTCCTCATCATCGGTAGAGCACGCCCATGCAGGCCACCATGCGCCTACGGGCTTCATACGTAAGTACGTCTTCAGCCTCGACCATAAGGTGATCGGGATCCAGTATTATTTCCTGGGCCTGTTCTCGGTATTTGTGGGCATGACGCTATCCGTGCTCATGCGCTACCACATGGTCAATCCCAATGTGGCGGTGTCGTGGTTCTCCGTGCTGTGGCCCCACGCCGCGCAGGGCGGAGTGATGACTCCGGAACTATATCTTTCGCTGATGACCATGCACGGCACCATCATGGTGTTTTTCGTCCTCACCACGGTGCCGCAGGGCGGCTTCGGGAACTATTTCCTACCGATCCAAATCGGCGCCGAGGACATGGCTTTCCCGGTTTTGAACATGATGTCGTTCTGGACCACGTTTATAGCGCTCGTGGTGATGATCGCAGCTTTCTTCGTCGATGGCGGCGCGCCTCTCTCGGGATGGACTGCGTATCCACCGCTCAGCGGAGCGGGACCGGCCACCGGCCCCGGTGAAGGCATGGGGCAGAATCTCTGGATCCTGAGCATCGCGATTTTCTGCGGGGCGTCCTTGATGGGCGCGATCAACTTTATCGCCACTACCGTCGATCTGCGCTGCAAAGGCATGACACTAATGCGCATGCCACTCACCTGCTGGACTTGGCTGGTCACCGCGATTCTCGGATTGCTCGGCTTTGCAGTGCTGCTGTCCGCCGGTGTGTTGCTACTGCTCGATCGCACTGTGGGCACGAGTTTCTTCCTGCCTGCCGGACTGATGATCAGCGATCGCATCATCACCGCACACAAAGGCGGTTCGCCGCTCCTGTGGCAGCACCTGTTCTGGTTCTTCGGACACCCGGAGGTTTACATCGCAATTTTGCCGGGCATGGGCGTGACCTCCCAATTACTTTCCACCTTCTCGCGCAAACCGATTTTCGGCTACAAGGCGATGGTCTACGCGATTCTGAGCATCGGGTTCCTGGGTTTCCTGGTGTGGGGCCACCACATGTTCATGAGCGGCATGAATCCGTACTCCGCCATGGCGTTCTCGATCCTCACCATGTGCATCGGAGTGCCGTCCGCCATCAAGACATTCAACTGGATCGGCACTTTGTGGAACGGCAAGATACACTTCGATACGGCGATGATGTTCGCGCTGGGATTCGTTTCCCTGTTCGTGACGGGCGGCGTGAGCGGAATCTTCCTCGGACAGCCCGCGCTCGATCTGTACTTCCACGATACTTACTTCGTGGTTGGCCACTTCCACATGATCATGGGCGTGGCGGCTATCTTCGGGATGTTCGCGGGCACGTTCTACTGGTTCCCGAAGGCCTCGGGCCGCATGCTGAATGAACCCATGGGCAAGCTTCACTTCTACCTGACGTTCATCGGTGTTTATGCCATCTTCACTCCGATGCACTATCTCGGACTCGCCGGAAATCCGCGCCGTTATTCGGCTTTTACCGACGTGGAGTACCTGGGCAAGCTGATCCCGGTGCACCAGTTCATGAGCTACGCGGCGTATTTCACGGCCGCCGTCCAGATTATTTTCGTGATCAACCTCTTCTGGAGCATTTTCAAGGGCCCCAAGGCGCCGGATAATCCGTGGAAGTCCACCACGTTGGAATGGGCGATTCCGTCCCCGCCGCCGTTCGACAATTTCGGCGGTGTGCATCCCGTGGTGTACCACGGTCCGTATGAGTACAGTGTTCCCGGCGCCGAGACCGACTTCATCATGCAAACCGATCCGCCCTCTCAAGTCCATTCGGTGGTATAGGTCATCCTATGGATATGGCTGGATCACACACGCACGATATCGGCGTCAATCGCCGGGCATCGTTCACCGGATTGTGGGTATTGCTGGCCGCGAGCACAATGGTGTTTGCCGCGTTCAGCAGCGCGTTTGTAGTGCGGCGCGGCCTGTCGGACGACTGGGCCGCGATGCACAAACCGCCGGTGTTGTTCGTCAACACCCTGGTTTTGCTGGCGTCGAGCGTAGTTCTGGACCAGTCCCGCACCGCGCTGCGTTCCGGCAATCGCAGCGGGTTCAATCTCTGGTGGACCATCGCGACCGGACTCGGCATCTTGTTTCTTTGCGGCCAAGGTGTGGCCTGGTATCAGTTGAAGGAAGCTGGCGTCTTCGTATCCACGAACCCGAGCAGTTCGTTTTTCTATGTGTTGACCGCGGCGCACGCGTTCCATTTGGTGGGCGGAGTCGCGGCGTTATTGTATGTCGACGTGCAGGCTTGGCGGTTGCGGCTTGGTCCCGCTAAGCGAACGGCGATTGATGTCACCGCCATCTTCTGGCATTTTCTGGATGGCCTGTGGTTGTACCTGATGATTCTATTTTACGTTTGGGGGTAAGGGATGTCGTCCCAAGTTAGCGCCGTCGCCCGGCCATCCGTGTGGGATGGAGGCCAATCGCCATACGCGACGAACTCGAAGAAGTTCGGAATGTGGCTGTTCATCATTTCGGACTCGCTCACGTTTTCAGCCCTTCTATTCGCGTACACGTATAGCCGCGTGACCAACCCGGATTGGCCCAAGCCATTCGACTTCTCGCCGGCCATCATCTTTTCTACCGTGATGACGTTCTGCCTGCTCTCGAGCAGCCTGACCATGGTAATGGCCGTGCACTCGATGAGTCACGGCAATCGCAAGGCATGTGCCGGCTGGATCCTGGCGACGATGGTGGGTGGCGGCGCGTTCGTGGTGCTGCACATGAGTGAGTGGTTGAAGCTGATCAATGTAGAGCATGTGACCGCATTCGATAATCCCTGGGGTGTGCCGCTGTTCGGCGGTACGTTCTTCGCGCTGACCGGACTCCACATGACCCACGTCGTGTTGGGCCTGATCTACCTGGCGATTGTAGCGCAAGGCGTGGCACGCGGGAAGTTCAAGGCAGAGGATGTTGAAGTCAGCGGTCTGTACTGGCACTTCGTCGATCTGGTGTGGATGTTCATTTTCCCACTGGTCTACCTGATGTCGGCCAAGGTCGGATAGGAGCAACGAATTATGAGCGTGCATACCGAAGAAGTCGAACATATTTCCGGTGCGACTACCGGGACCTTCATGAAGGTCTGGATCGTGCTTCTGGTCCTGACGGGCGTGGAAGTGCTGCTGGCATACGAGCAGGTACCCACCATGATCATGCTGACGGTGCTGGTCGGCCTCTCGATCATCAAGGCTGCGTTGATCATTGCGTATTTCATGCACCTGAAATTCGAGAAGCTCAGTCTGTTCCTGACGCTCTTTCCGATGCTGATTTTCTGCATCGTGCTGATGTTGATCTTCCTCGGAGACGCGACGCGAATTCCGAATATGAGACCGCCGGTATGAAGCGGCTCCTGCTGGTTCCGGCACTGGCGGCGGCGTTATGCATGCCAGCGGGTGCTCAGTGCGTGATGTGCTACCGGAGCGCCCATTCGCAGAACGATGCTCGGGCCCGGGTGTTGAATTGGGGGATCTTGATTTTGGGAGCTCCGCCTTTTCTGATTCTGGCGGGATTCTGCGCATTCGTTTTTAAGAAGAATGAGGTGTGCGGGAATGCGGAACCTGGCGCTACGGCAGATTGGTTAGACCCGGTCGAGCAGGAGCGGTGAGGATCGTTCGATGTGGCGCGGACACAAATCAGTTATTGAAATAGCGGCAGCGGATTGATTGCCGTTCCTTCCCACCACTTTTTTTCAGGTCCCAGTTTGAAAACCGCAAAATGCAGGTGCGGCGCTGATGGCGAAGCATCGCCAGTGCTCCCTACGTACCCTAAGATGTCGCCTTGCCGCAGCAACGTGCCGTCCTGCAGTCCCTTCGCGTAGCGATCCAGATGCGCATAGTAATAGCAATACGTGCGCGTATCGTCAAATTGATACACCGTCAACCCCCCGAGCTTGCTAGTGAAAATCTTCGCGACATTACCTTGTGCGACTGCACGGACCGGCGTGCCGCGAGGCGCCATAATATCCAGTGCCTCATGCTTGCGCCCGTCGCGTTTATCGCTGAAGGTGTCGCTAATTTTGTGCGGGTCGAATCCGGCCAGCGGCATCGCCAGATGCGGCAGGTTCAAGTGCTCGGGCGCAATGCGATCGGCATCGCCCCTGCCTTCCGGCGGCCGCGGACCGACAGGCCGCGGGCCAACCGGAACGGGCGAACCGCCCACGAAGGGGCTCACTGGCGCCGCAGGCGGAATCTGTGCCGCTGCCGAAGCGGGCTGGGAAAAATCGGGGGACTCGGGCGCCGGAATGGGTGGCGCAGGCGGTTGCTTTTGCGCATCGGCAATCACGTCGTTCAGATTCCCGCTGCTCGGTGCAGGAAGATTTGCCGTGGACGAAGCCGCCGTCATGGTTGTAGTCGATACCACCTTGCGGGACGATGCGGTGACCAGCGATCCAGAGCGCCACAATCCGACTCCCAAACACAACGCCCCAACTCCGAAACCGACTGCGAATGCTGCTACCATTCCCGCTCGCATGATCTACTCCTTCAAGATGGCCGGGGTGCCCGCTTTGACCATGCCGGCGAGTTCCGACGCATCCCAATTCGTCAGCCGGATGCACCCGTGAGATGTGGTGTGGCCGATCAGTGATGGCTCGGGTGTGCCGTGGATGCCCCAGTGCTCTTTCGACAGATCGATCCAAACCACACCCACCGGGTTATTCGGTCCGGGCTTGATCACTGCCGTATCGTCCGGATTCTTCGCGTCCCAGAACAGCTTGGCCGAGTAATGAAACTCGGGATTCCGGCTTACCCCGCGGATCTTCCAATCGCCCACCGGCAGCGGGTCGTGATCGCTTCCGATGGTCGCGGAATAGTATGCGAGCAGCTTGTCGTTGGCGTCATAAGCTCGCACCGAGCTTTCGGATTTCGAGACTACGACTTTCGCGGCTTGGGCGGCGAGGGGCATCGTGAGCACGTTGGGCACGACGATCGTCACATCGGCCGCGGTGAAATCGGACTGCGGATTGAGCGCTTGCAGTAGCGCGGGACTGGCGTGAAAACGCTCCGCCAGTTCCTCGAGAGGCGAACTGTAGACGAGTGCCGGAAGCTTCGCCTGTGCCATCAAGTCCTGCGGGATGGGCGCAAACGGCCCTTTCTCGTCGTCCGACGTGATGGTGTAGTCTGTGAGGGCAGATGCCGTGTCGGTATTGAGTGCGGCCCAGGTAGCCGCATCTACACGGTGGGTTTGCGGCAACTGGCGCTCCTGTTGAAAGGCCACCAGCGCCTTCTGCAGATTGGTACCGAAATTCCCATCAATCTCGCCACAGGAAAAATGCGCTCGCGCCAACAATATTTCGGCACGCACAACCGCAGAGCTCGTCTGCCCTGGAGACAACTCCGGTTGGATCGGGTTGCCGATCGATGCGGCATCGAAGGGGGGGCGTGTCTGTTTGTCTGCCTGCGCCACCCCCATAGTCGCGGCGGCTGCAATCAGAGCAAAAGTTGCGCGATAAAAGCACATCTCGACTGTGATCAGGCACGCTCTTCGCCTATGTGCTGCTCAGCACTCACGGATGATCACGACACAGCGGTATGCTAATTTGGCGGTGTTTATGTCACCCACTTTGGCGATCCTGATTGCCACTTGTCTTCCGGCAGGGATCGCGGCCCAGCCCAAGACTCATCCGGCGAAGGGCACGCTGGCAAACGGACGAGTGGTCGCTCAGTTCAACAGCCGCGGCCTGGCAACGCTCACGGATGTAGCTACGCATGCGAAATGGCAATTGGAAAAAGACGAATTCGCGGCGACGCTGGCCGGACGTAGCTTTGAAAGTGCGTCACTGGGAACTCCCACGCGCAAAAACGAGGACGAGCAGGTGGTGTTCACGTACGATGCCGCTCCATTTCAGCTCGACGTGGTCTACTCCTTGCGCCCTACCGGCCGCTTTGTTACCAAGCGAATCGTGGTGCGCAAGGCGCCTCCCGGCAAATTCATGCTCAACGAATTCTCGGTGTTCGACGACGTCGTGACGGACCCCGTGCGCGATTCCTACGTAGTGCGGCGGGAGAAGGAGAATCTGGGCACCAAAGACTACGGCGCCTTTCTGCGCGTGGAGAAATCGCGCGGCCTGCTGGTGACGGGGCAGAATCCATTTCTTGTCTTCCAGCGCGACGGCTCACGATTCTCGCTCCGTTACCAGCCGGCCATGGAATGGGATATGGCGTGGGGGCCGTTTGAATCCGACCCAGGGCTATTGGCGCCGTACCAGCTTTCGGGCCGAACGCTGCCCGAAAAAATGCTGCCCGAGTGGCGGATGGGGCCCGAGGACACTACCGCGGGCATGGACGAGGCGGAAGCGGCCGCGTTCACCGACGCGGTACGGGCATCGCTGCTCTACAAGCCATCGAACCCCCTCAACATCATGGTGGGCTGGTGTGTGAACGACTATCAGATCGACGTGGCAACGCCGCAGGGCCGCGCGGAATACCAGCGGATTTTCGATATGGCCGCGACGTTGGGCGCCGAGCACGTGCTCTTCGCGCCCGCCAATTCCGAAGTGTCGCGGCGTGAAGAGAGCCGCGACGATTGGAAGTGGGAGTTTACGCTGTGGCTGGGGCTGGGCGAGAAGATCCGGCGTAACGAATGGGATCCATCGACCGGCCCGATACCGGCATCCGTGCGCGAGATGCTCGACTACGCGCGCTCCAAGAAACTGGGGGTAGTTGCGTATGTTTATCCCGTAATGGCGTTCTCGCAGAATCCGGAGTGGCTGACCGGAGCGCACGGCACCCGCGTCAATCTGGGTGTGCACAGCTTTCAGGAATGGCTGATCGGAGCACTCGAAGGATTTCTGAAGCACACCGGTATCAGCGGCTACGCCTTTGATCACACCTTTCTGAATTTCGAAGGCGCCAGCTTCTACGCGCAGTGGTGGGGCTGGCGGCGCGTGATGGAAGCGCTCCGGCGCGACATTCCGGATATCGTCATCGATGGCAGGCAGGCATACCAGAACTACGGTCCGTGGACTTGGCTTGCGGGCAGTTATCCGCATCCCACGTCGACCGACGAACAGCCCGAGAGCTTCGTGTCTTTTCCCGACCTGAAGCTGGATCGGGTCTCGGCCGATCGCGAGCGCTACACCGCCTACCGATATCGTAATTACGAGTTCGCACCGAGCGAGATTGTGCCGGGATTCATTACGCACCAGACCGGTCGCAACGACGATAGCGGCCACATGCCCGAAGCCCAAACGCCCGTGGGCGACATGTTGTTGCCCTTTCGACAGCGCGATTGGGATTATCTGGGATGGCGCTACTCGCTGCTCTCCTCGATCGCGATCGCCGGCTGGAATAATGTGCTGAATATGATACCCGCCCGCGACTCTGAGGAGTTCAAAAGCTTCTCGGAAGCAGACCGAAACTGGTTCCGGCATTGGATCGATTCGACCGACGTCCACAAGGACTACCTGCGTCATACGCGGACGATCCTGGGGCAGCCGGCGATGGGCAAGGTGGACGGTACTGCGGCCATCGTCGATGACCACGGATTCGTCTTCCTGTTCAACCCAAACGGGCGCAAGCTGGACGCCAGTTTCAAGCTCGACGAGACCATCGGCCTGAAAAGGCGGTGGAGATATACTGTTCGCGAACTGTATCCTGTGGAGGGACGCCAGATCGGCAAACCAGGCGCGGGTTTTTGGTCGTGGGGCGACACGGTTACGCGCCCGATGGATGGCGGCTCGGCACTGGTCCTGGCAATCGAAGCCGAGAATTTCCGGCCCGCCGCGGGACACGACGGGACGCTATTCAATTCGCCTGGCACAGCGACGGTCGAGGGCCACGTGCTTCGGCTCGCCGGAGTGCAAGGCGAGATGGGGAGCTCAGAGACGCTCCTGGTGAGCTTGCCAGCAGCAGGCCGAATCGACGCGGTGCGGATTGAACCGGCAGGGGTGGAACTGAAGGGCTCGCAATTCCGCGGGCTCAAGAGTGGGCTGGTAGAAATTCCGGTAACGTTTGGCGGAGTCCCGTTTCACCATTACCAGCAAATCGACCGTTATGACGCGACTTTTACGGGCGGCCTGGTAAACACCACGTTCCGAGTTCCCAAGCGTGTATTCGATCAACTGGGAGCGCGAGCCAAGGCTTGGCCATTACCCTGGACGGAAGAAGACCTTCGCAGCACATGGCTGGCTCCTCACCGTCTGCTGCTCTACGTGCAATTCGCGGAGCCGGACGACCACTGGAATGCCGCTCTGAAAATCGACGGCAATGTGGTGGAGTTGACGAAAGCCTATGCGTCGGTGAGAGTGAATCGCCGCAACTTTGTCGGCTTTTATGCGGATGTTTCGACTCTGGCTGCGGACGTGGAACATCGACTGGAATTGGAGTTGCCGACCGGCCTGAAGCCCGGACAGTTTCAAGGCGTCTTCTTCGAAAATATTGAGCCGGAATATACGTCGGAAATCGTGCACTGATTATTTCCGGCACGGGGCAGGTGACCGCCAGGCGAGGGTGCGCGACATAAAAGTGGTGAACCGCCGTAACCCGATTTTAGTCGCGGGCGTTTTCGAGTACGTTCGGCATGCTTGTGGATCGAGCATTGGGAACTGCGCCGGCGATGACCGGTGGGAGTGCAT